>Ga0316600_10000073_pt1 | contig 80221 bp, 81 predicted proteins | sample OWC_soil_day5_CT_FD_207652 | JGI IMG/M metagenome (GOLD analysis project Ga0316600, IMG submission 207652) | Wetland soil microbial communities from Old Woman Creek delta, Ohio, United States - OWC_soil_day5_CT | ecosystem: Environmental > Terrestrial > Soil > Wetlands | place: USA: Ohio... | reverse complement strand
CATATTTTGCTCTAGTGTAACCAATTTTCTTTATTGTTTCTCTAACAATTTTAGGTATATCAACATAGCACTTTGTTGTTATCTCACCAACCACATGAACTTGACCAGTGGTAATTAAAGTCTCACAAGCAACACGTCCCATTGGGTCTTGTGCTAAAATTGCATCTAAAACGCTATCAGAAATCTGATCTGCTATCTTATCAGGATGTCCTTCAGTAACAGATTCTGATGTAAATAAAACACGTTTTTTACTCATAATATGCCTCCTTTTAATAAATAATTACAATAAAAAAACTCTCCGCAAAGAGAGTTTTTTATACTCTCATCTTGTAGCCTTAGCCACAGGATTTGGCACCGTTTTGAATAATCAATGGTTGCCGCAGCTTCATTGGGCCATTCCCTCCACCACTCTTGATGAGCTTTGTATTTAATTCTAATATCAATTAATATAATTTTAAATGATTTAATAAGAAAAATCAACCTATAATTCATATTTAGTCAATATTTTATCTAGAATAATTTTCGCTAATGATGCTTTTGACATTTGCGGAATATCTTCAATGCATCCATTTTTATATAATAATTTGACAATATTCGTATCGGTATTAAAGCCTGCATTTTCCATTGTTATATCATTAGCAACTAGCATGTCCAAATTTTTACGTTGCATTTTATCCTTGGCATACTTTATTAAATCTTGTGTTTCGGCAGCAAATCCAACTAAAAACTGATCACTTTTTTTCAAATTACCTAATTCCAATAAAATATCTGGATTTTTTTCTAATTCTAAAATTAAAGTATTTCCTGTTTTTTTTATTTTATTAGGTTCAATTTCCTTAGCCCGATAATCTGCCACTGCAGCAGCTTTAATTGTAATATCACTATCTGGAAACTCTTGCAAAACAAATTTTCGCATTTGTTTTGCAGTTTCTACTTTAATTACCTTAACTCCATCAATTGGAGGAATTGATGTTGGACCAGAAACAAGAACTACTTTAGCACCACGATTCATAGCTTCTTTAGCAATTGCATAGCCCATCTTTCCACTTGAGCGATTTCCGATATATCTTACAGGATCAATGGGCTCAATTGTCCCAGCTGCGGTAACTAAAACTTTTTTATCTTTCAATTGAGCAGAATGCGTAAAATATTGTTTTATACATTCTACTATCACTTCAGTTTCTGGTAAACGTCCTATACCAGAAGTTCCACATGCCAATGCGCCTATAGCAGGGCTAATTATACGATAACCATATTTGCATAAAGTATCTAAATTGCTTTGAACAATATCATTTAAGTACATATTCGTATTCATTGCTGGAGAAAAAAACACTGGTGCCTTTGTTGCCATAATAGTCGTCGACAGCATATCATCAGCAATACCATTGGCTACTTTACCTATAATATTTGCAGTCGCTGGAACAACAAGCACTAAATCTGCTAAATTAGCTAATGCAATATGCTCAACATTCCAATTTGTATTTTTTTGCCACATACTCGTGACAACTGGATTTGCACTAACCTCTTGAAATGTAAGTGGAGTTACAAAATTACTAGCTGCTTCTGTCATAATAACATGAATATTGGCCCCTAGTTTTTTAAATTTACTAACAACATCTACCGCTTTATAAACAGCAATGCCACCAGTTACTCCAATAAGAATGTTCTTCCCATCTAACATTAAAAATCACCTACTTAATGCCCGTTTTGGTCCGTTCATAAGTAACTTGATCAGCAACAATTTCTTCTAATGCATTTGTAACTTTTTTATTTGATTTTGTACGAACTGTAATTTCTTGACCATCCATAAGCTCACGTGCTCTTTTAGCTGCAAGAACTACCAAGGTATATTTACTGTCGACTTTTTTTACAAGAACGTCTAATGATGGATTAATCATTTCAAATCCCCTTTACTTCTAGATATATTTTTTATTAATGCTTTATTGCGTAAGACATTACATCTTTCTGCCTTAATGATAGATAGAACTTTATCTACAGCTGAAGCTACAATATCATTTACAACAATATAATTATAATTTATTGCATTCATTATTTCTTCAGCCGCTGAGTTCAATCTGCATTCAATACTTTCTGTTGAATCTGTACCACGCTTATAAATTCTTTCCACTAATGCCTCTAAAGACGGTGGTACTATGTAAATAAAAATACCTTGCGGAAAATTCTTTTTGACCTGCATAGCTCCTTGTGTGTCAATTTCTAAAATAATATCTTTGCCTAAAGCAAGAGAAGCTTTTACTCTTTCAATAGGAGTACCATAATAATTACCATAGACTTCAGCCCATTCTAATAATTTTCCATTAGAAATCATATTTTTAAATTCATCTTTTGAAGTAAACCAGTAATTAACACCATTTACTTCGCCCTGACGCGGGGCTCTGGTCGTAGCTGATACAGAATAAGAAATATCGGTATATTGCTTTAATAACTCTTTACATATAGTACCTTTACCTGTAGCAGAAGGCCCAGATATTACGATTAAATTGCCCTGTTGCTGCATTGCTTTTTTTCCTTCCATAATTAATTATTCTGCTGTATCGTCATTATCTTTACTTACTAAACGATGTGCGACAGTTTCAGGCTGCACTGCAGATAAAATAACATGATCACTGTCTGCAATAATCACGGCTCTAGTACGTCGACCATAAGTTGCATCTATTAACATACCACGATCTCTTGCTTCTTGAATAATCCTTTTAATTGGTGCTGACTCAGGGCTAACAATTGAAATAATTCTATTAGCAGAAACTATATTACCAAATCCTATATTTATAAGTTTTATTTCCATATTCAAACTCCTCTCGATCTTCTAAAATTAAGTTATCAATCATTCTATATTTTGAATTTGCTCTCTGATTTTTTCAATTTCACTTTTTATATCAATAACAGTATTTGCTACGATAAAATCATTTGCTTTAGATGCAATCGTATTTGTCTCTCTATTCATTTCTTGAATAATAAAATCTAATTTTCGCCCAATGCCACCTTCAGCGATAGATATAGTTTCTTTAAATTGTAAGATATGACTTTTTAATCTAATGATTTCCTCAGTAAAATTAGATTTTTCAGCAAATAGCGCTGTTTCTTGAACTAAACGTGATTCATCAACACCAGCACTACTTGATAATAATTCAGATACCCTCAATAAAATTTTTTGACGATATCCGTTAATAATTTCAGGAGCACGTTGTTCTATAGCATCTACAAAAAGTTCTAATTTATTTATACGGTTCATTAAATCGTTAAAAATATTTTTTCCTTCAGCAATACGCATATCTAATAAACGATCAACCGCTAAATATAACGCTTTTTCTAACTTATACCATAATAAATCATTAGCCACTACGTTTTCTTCTACACAAATCACATCTTGATATTTTGCTATATCATATACACTATTAGGAGTTGGTAAATTTAATTCATTACTTAACTCTCTTAAAGCATTATGGTAAGCTATAGCCAAATCTTTGTCAACTTTTATTTTTTTATATCTATTGATGTATTCTTCCCAAGAAATAAATATATCAATTCTTCCTCTAGACAACTTATTGGATACATATTTTCTAATTTTATCTTCTAATGAATTGAGATATTGTGGCATCCGAATAATAATGTCACTATAGCGATGATTCACCGATTTGATTTCAACAATAAATTTATATTCATTATCTAAATATTCTCCACGACCAAATCCTGTCATACTTTTCATCTTGAAAGAGACACCTTCTCACATTAATACTATATTACTAATTATTCATCATTATAAAGAATTTTCCTCTAAAAACTATAAATCATATCACAAAAAATGAACTGATACCCTATCTACGTTAGTATCAGTCATAATAATGAAATCATTATGTTATTTTCGCTAACTCAAAATAAAACACATATATTTTATTATCAAATACCATTATTACTAGTGTAATAAGCTTTTCTAAATTTAAATTTTTTCGTAGAAATGAATCATAATTAAAACTACGTTAGCTTTATTTTTATTGTTTAGACTATTACTAGTATTCTATTTTACTTTGAAAACACCTTCTGGAAAACTTTATTGCGGGAAAAAATATACTGAAATACGTTGATAATAAAATTCCACCCTGAAATTAATAAAATAATAAGCCAATCTTCAAAAGTGATAGCAACGGTAGAAAATACCCTGTTGAAAAATGGAAGATATATTACTGATATATGCATTAATATGGAACATGCTACTGCACCTACTAAATATTTATTTTTAAATAATCCAGCTTCAATACAATTTAAATATTCAGATCTACAATCAAAGACATGAAATATTTGAGAAAAAACAAGTGTGGTAAAAGCCATTGTTCTTGCTAATTCCAAATCATGTTTCGAAAATAAAATTAACGAAAACACGAAAATTGTACTAAACCCTATTTGTATACCTTTTATAATAATTTTTTTACTTAAACCTTTAGAAAATATGCCGTCTTTTTTACCTCTTGGTGGTCTACACATAATATCCGAACCATTTTTATCAATACCCAACGCTAGTGCTGGTAAACCATCAGTAATTAAATTAACCCATAATATTTGCACTGGTAATAATGGTAATGGCAAATTTATCAGGCTCGCAATGAGCATAGTTAAAACTTCTCCTGTATTACAAGCTAATAAATATCTGATAAATTTACGAATATTTTCATAAATTGATCTTCCTTCTTCTACAGCTGCAACTATAGTTGAAAAATTATCATCGATTAAAATCATATCAGAAGATTCTTTCGTTACATCCGTTCCGTTTTTCCCCATGCAAATTCCAATATCAGCTTCTTTTACAGCCGGTGCATCATTTACTCCATCTCCAGTCATTGCAACTACATAGCCGGATTTTTTCAAACACTGTACGATTTTAAGTTTATGAAACGGAGAAACTCTCGCATAGACATTTGTATTTTCTATATGCTTAGTGAGTTCATTTAAAGTTAGCTTATCTATATCTTGGCCTGTAAGTAGTTGATTCCTTTTTTCATCACATATTTTCAATTCTTTTGCGATTGCCATAGCTGTATTCGGATGATCTCCTGTAATCATGATAGGCCGTATATTAGCTAATTTACAGACTTCTATTGCTTTTTTTGCTTCAATTCTTGCTGGATCAATCATTCCTATCAATCCAACAAAAGTTAAACCATTTTCTAATTTATCATCTATTTTGCTTAAATCATTTTTAGATAGTTTTTTATAAGCAATTGCTAATACACGTAATGCATCTTTAGTCATAGAGTCATTTTCATTCATTATTTTCTCTTTGTTTTTTTCATCTAATATTTCATCGCCAGACATACCAACATATCGCTTACATAGTTTAATAATTTCATCAGGAGCTCCTTTGGTAATTAAAATATATTCATTTTCTTTTTTATAAACAACTGACATTTTTGCTCTACTTGATTCAAATGGTATTTCATTTATCTTCTGATATTCTTTTTCTAATATAGACCGCCATATATCAAGTTTAGCAGCAGCTACAATTAAAGCACCCTCTGTTGGGTCACCTTCTATACTCCAATTATTTTTCCCCTTTCGCCATGTGCCTGAAAATTCTATATTATTTCTTTTTAATCTACTATTATTGCATAAACTGGAAAACTCTAAACATTTCTTTAGTACTATATCATTAGCATGTTTACAGTCAAAATCAGCATTAATAAATTCACCTTTTATATCATATCCATCACCAGTTATTAGATAACGATTTGTGCAAGTGAATATTTTACGTACCGTCATTTCATTTTTAGTTAAAGTTCCTGTTTTATCGGAGCAGATAACATTAACACAGCCTAAGGTTTCTACCGCAGGTAATCTACGAATGATTGCATTGTGCTTAATCATTCGTTGCATTCCTAAAGCTAGTGCAACAGTAACGATTGCCGGTAATCCTTCAGGAATAATTGCAACTGCCAAACTAATCCCTGCCATACACATTAAAAGCACGGACTCTCCCTTTAAAATTCCAATCATGGCAACTAAAGTGCATATTGCTAAACACCAGATAACCAAAGTCTTCCCTAATTCCTCCAATTTTTTTTCTAATGGTGTCTTCTCAGCTGTTTTTTTCTGTAATACAGATGCAATTTTTCCTATTTCTGTATTGCTACCAGTAGCAGATACAATCGCTTTTCCTTTTCCCCCTAAAACGATAGTACCTGAATATACCATATTGATCCTATCGCCTAAAGAGATTTTCTCACATGCCATCGTAGTTATATCTTTTTTTACTGACACTGATTCTCCTGTAAGCGTTGATTCATCAATTTCTAAGCCTTTATTTTCAATTAGTCTTGCATCGGCTGTTATTTTATTACCAGATTCTAGTATTAAAATATCGCCAGGAACAATGATATTGGAATTTATTTGTTGATAAAATCCATTTCTGAGTACAGTTGAAATTTGGGAGGTTAGTTTTTTTAATGAATTTATCGATTGTTCTGCACGATATTCTTGAACAAAACCTAATACAGCATTAATAATAATGATAATAATAATTGTTATTGCGTCGGTATATTCACCTAATAGTATAGATAAAATTGTAGCTATAATAAGAACAATGACCATAAAATCTTTAAATTGTTTAATAAAATGTAGCCATAATGGAATTTTATTTTCTTCCTTTAATTCATTAAAACCAAATTTTTGTAAACGATTCTTTGCAGCTTTAGTAGATAGACCCTCTGTAGTATCAGTATTAAAAAAATCGCATACCTCATCTGGCGTATGTAAATATAATTTATCAATTTCCATCTAAATCACCTCATAAGTCACGAGTATTTATATGTAATTTATTCTAAACTAGATAGTGTTATGCTAATTTGACCGTAGATAGTGATAATGTTATACTGATTTGAAATAAATATATTACCAATGGAGGTACCCTAATGAGTCTTGACGGTTTTTCAATGCATCCTTTAATCTTTGAATTAAACCAACAATTAGCTGGCGGACGCATTGATAAAATATTTCAACCTAATAAAAATACGATTGTTTTATTAATCAGAAAACCAAGGAAGAATTACGCTTTACATATATCTATTAATCCTCAAAATCCAGTGATTAATCTTATTGAAAAAACGATGGACAATCCATCATCGCCACCTACCTTTTGTATGGTTTTAAGAAAGCAAATTGAAGATGGTCGTATTGCTGAATTTAGACAGCATTCTTTAGACAGAATTATATCTATTGATATTGATATTCGTGGTGCTGGCGGAGCTATATTCACGAAAACATTAATTATTGAACTCATGGGCAAATATAGTAATTTAATTTTAATACAAGATGATATCATTATTAATTCTATAAAAAAAGTAGGTATTACGACAAGCCGCATACGTCAAGTATTACCTGGAATACAATATAGTCTTCCACCAGGACAAGATAAACTTAATATTCTTGAATGCTCTGGTGAGCAATTTGTTAAAAAGTTAGCCGAACATCCATCACTTTCTTTGACAAAAGCTATTATTTATATCAGTATAGGAATTGGTCCCGTTACAGCCAAAGAAATAGCATGGCGTTCTCATTTATCAAATGATATTTTAGTATCCGAATTATCGAAAGAAAATATTAAATCTTTAGAAGGTTCTATTCAATTACTTACTAAGCAAATAAAAAGCAACACTGTTAAACCAACAGTAATTACAAATATTAACAAAAAAATATTAGCGATAGCAGCTTTTCCGCTTAATTATTTACACGAGCATATCACTTATTACTTTGATACAATTAGCAATGCCGTCGATTTTTCCACGGAGATATCGGGAAGTTATGTTGTACCTGATAAAGAGATAATAAAAAAACTTGTTTCAGTTGAGCTAGTAAAATTGAATAACAAATTGGATATTTTACAAAACGAACTATTGCAAGCATACGATGCCGAAATTTTCAAAAATAATGCAGATATATTGATGACCTATCAATATCAAACTAACTATGAAAAATCTGATCACACTGTACTATTACCTAATTTATATAGCAAAGCCCCTGAAAAAGACTTAGTTAAAATAGCGATTAACCCATTACTATCGATATCAAAAAATGCTCAACAGTATTATAATAAATACAATAAATTAAAAAGAGCTCAACAATTACTGACTTTACAGGTTGAACTATGTAAACAAGATATTCTTTATTTATCAAGCATTGAAAATTCGTTAGTTACTTCAAATACTTTACTTGAAATTAATGAAATAAAGGCTGAATTAATCAGTGCTGGTTATTTAAATGATCAGAAAAAGAAAAAAGCTCATGAAAAACCATCTAAACCATTAAAAATAATTGCATCTAATGATACAACTATTTTAGTTGGAAAAAATAATTATCAAAATGACAATTTAACTTTTAAACAAGCGCAGCACAGTGATATCTGGCTACATACAAAAGATATTCCTGGTTCTCATGTAATCATACGATGTGAAAATGGAGACCCCACAGAAGATATCATATTACTTGCCGCACAATTATCAGCATATTTTAGTAAAGCTAGAAATTCATCAAAAATTCCTGTCGATTATACAAAACGTCAATATGTAAAAAAACCAGCTAAAGCAAAACCAGGTTTTGTTATTTACACGAATCAAAAAACACTTTATGTGACACCTGATAATGATTTTATTGAGAAATTAATATTGCAAAATAATAACTAAACAAGAAAACGATTGAGATTAAATCTCAATCGTTTTCTTGTTTGATTTCTTTTAGTACAACTTGTTCTAATTTATCTATTGTCGAAATTTGTACACTCACTACTTCTTTACTGGAAGTAGGCACATTTTTACCAACATAATCAGCTCTAATAGGTAGCTCACGATGACCTCTATCAACAAGTACGGCTAGTTGAATGACCTTAGGTCTGCCCATGTCAATTAATGCATCTAAAGCAGCCCGAATTGTACGACCTGTATATAAAACATCATCAACAAGAATTATAGTTTTATCAGTAATATCCACGGGCATTTGCGTAGAATGGACGACTGGTTGATACGCTAAAGTAGATAAATCATCTCTATATAATGTTATATCCAACACCCCAACAGGGACTTTTGTACCTTCTATTTTTTCAATTTCACTAGCGATACGTTCTGATAAAGGAACACCACGAGTTCGTATTCCAACTAAAACAATGTTTTTAATCCCCTGATTTTTTTCAATAATCTCATGTGAAATACGCGTCAAAGCTCTTTTTATTGCCTGATTATCCATGAGAACTGTTTTATCAACTAAAATCGACATCAATATCACTCCTATTATTTAATTCTACGAATATTTTTAAGTATTTTCTCCATATCCTCTGGTAATGGAGAAGAAAAAAACATTTCTTTATTAGTTCTAGGATGAATAAATTTTAAATTTTTAGAATGTAGTGCTTGGCCATTAATTTTGAAAGGACATTTACTAGAGCCATACTTAGGATCACCTACTAGTGGATGCCCAATATAAGTCATGTGAACTCTAATTTGATGGGTTCTTCCCGTCATTAAATTACATTCAACTAACGTATATTTTCCAAATCTTTCAATAACTTTGAACTTCGTTGTAGCTGATTTCCCATTTTCAAAAACAATTGCCATTTTCTTTCTATCATTTGCATCTCGACCAATAGCACCTTCAATAATTCCTTCATCTTCTTTAATATTTCCATGCACAATTGCTAAGTATTGACGAGTCGCCGTCTTCTCCTTAATTTGTTTAGCTAGACTAATATGTGCAATATCATTTTTAGCAGCAACCATCACACCTGATGTATCTTTGTCTAAGCGATGGACAATTCCCGGTCGAATTTCACCATTAATTCCCGATAAATCTTCACAATGTGAAAGCAATGCATTAACTAAAGTTCCTGTGTAGACTCCTGTAGCTGGATGAACAACCATTCCACGCTTTTTATTAATAACAATCAAATCATTATCCTCATATAAAACATCTAAAGGGATAGCTTCGGCTAGGATTTCGACTTCTTTAGCTTCTGGCATAATAAATTCAACATTGTCAGCTTTTCGCAATTTATAATTTGCTTTCATTTGTTTTTGATTGACAGTTATATGACCGTCTACTATCATTTTTTGTATATGAGAACGAGATAAATTTTGTAATTTATTAACCAAAAAAACATCTAGTCGTTCATTTACTTCATCAATAATTTCATAAACTTGTTTATCTAGATTCATTACTTTCATCCTTTATATTTGATAAGAAAACCATAGAATATATGATAAGGGTAACACCTATAACAATCGTAATATCTGCAATATTAAAAATTGGCCATATTCTAAAATCAAAAAAATCAACAACATAACCGAATTTTACTCTATCAATAACATTTCCAATTGCGCCACCTACTAATAAAGCAATTCCAAGTCGAAGTAAACTGCTGTTAGATGGTAGCTTTGGATAAATATACGCTACAACAAAAATCATTGCAATCGCAATAAAAATAAAAAATATACGTTGATTTTCTAGTATCCCAAATGCAGCACCTGGGTTTAATATGTAAGTAATATGAAAAACACCTGTAATGATAGGATGAGACATACCAATTGTCATTGTTTCTTGGATATAAAATTTAGACAATTGGTCAATTAAGATAATTCCGATAATCAAAAATACTATGGGCACAACTTTTTCTCCTACTCTCTAAATATATTATTATTATAACATATACATTAAATTTATTTATTGAATTTTAAAATATAACCATTAAAATATTCCTTAAAATAATATATAATCCCTGCCAAAAAAAATAATCCAATTGTTACAACAATTAATTTATTTGTATCAAATAATATGCTTTCTCCTAATATAGAATATATGGCGATTGCTGGGACTTGACCTATTCCCGTAGCAATAACAAAAGGCTTTATGGACATATTAGATAAACCAGCACTGTAACTAACAATTTTAAATGGAACAAAAGGAATTAGTCGAGTAATAAAAACAGCAATAATACCATTTGTTTTAATATATTCATTTACTTTCTCAACATAGCGCTTTTCAATAAGGTTATATACTATAATTTTCCCATACCATCTAGCGATAATAAAATCAAGTATAGCTCCTAATAATGCACCAACACATGAATATATCGTTCCTAAATACCAGCCAAACAACCATGCATTAGTAATAGTCATGATAATACCAGGAATAAAAGGGAATATAGATTGTATTGTCATTAATATTATACTAACCATTGGTGCAAGATTACCATAGGAAAGTAAAAACATTTTTAATCCATAAAAGTCACGGTGTTTTAAAAAATCTATACCATTGTAGACTACTTGTTGAAGCCCTGGTATTTCTATATATGCTATTAATCCCATAATTAACAAGAACATTTTTATCATCATTTTTTTATTCACGATATACCTCTTCTTGTAGAAAATTAATAATGATTCATTTTATCATAATTTACCTTGCTTTGCTTCAACGATACGCATAATTTCAACAATGAGATCCCCGATTACAGGTAAATTTAGAACAATTAATCGACTTAAGATATCTATTAATATTGCAAAAATAATAGTAGCACCTACAACTATGCCTAAACCTCTTGCAACACCGCCTAAAAAATTTAGATATATAATTCTTAAAGGTTTTTGCAATAAATTTATATACTCAGCTATCCTCATAGATTCTAAATGATCAGATAGTTCTTTTATTTGTTTTTGTAGTTTTTCATTCTGTTCTTCCATATCATCGCCTCTACTTTAGTATAAACAAATACAAAAGAAAAAAACGGGTAAAACCCGTTTTTTCTTTTATACTAAAGTTGTTTTACTACTTCAGCACAGTGTTTACATAAAGTTGCATGTTTAGTATCTGTTCCCACAGAATCGCTGTAAATCCAGCAACGTTCACATTTCGCACCAGTCGCAAGCGTAACTTCTACAGCAATGTCTTTCTCGTTGCTAACGTAAACATTATCAGTTGGGGCTTTATCAACACCTTCAATAATACGAACACCTGAAACAATCAAAATTGTCGGTAATTCGGATTGAATATTAACTAGGTCCTTATAAGCTTCACTATTCGCATAAATACTTAAATTAGCATCTAATGGATGCCCAATTACCTTATTTCTTCTAGCTATTTCTAATGCTTTCGTTAATTCACCACGCATGGCTAGAACATTACTCCATTTAGCATCAAGCTCACTACTTAAATAATTTTGATGTGCAACAGGCCAATCTGTAAGTTGTATACTTTCTGGCATATCCGTTTCTTTTGGCATATATTGCCACACTTCATCAGAAGTAAAGGTAAGCACAGGAGAAATAATTTTAGTGAGTGTTGTTAAGATCTCATACATAGCCGTCTGCGCCGCTCTTCTTTCTAATGAATTAGGCACTGCAGTATATAATCGATCTTTTAAGATATCAAGATAAATAGAGCTTAAATCGATTGTACAGAAATTATGAATTGTATGATATAAAACATGGAACTCATAGTTTTCATAAGCTTCTGTAACAGTTTGACGAACTTGTTCTAAGCGGAGTAGCGCCCATTTATCAAGCTCTAGTAGATCTTGATATTCGGCCTTATCTGTATTAGGGTTGAAGTCACTAATATTACCTAAAATATAACGGAATGTATTACGAATTTTTCTATAGACTTCAGACATTTGTTTTAATATATCTTTTGATAATCTAATATCGGCTTGATAATCGGCGGATGCAACCCATAAGCGCAGAATATCTGCACCATATTGGTCAATGATATCTTTTGGTGCTACAACATTCCCAACTGATTTTGACATTTTTCTGCCTTCCCCATCAACAACAAATCCATGTGTTAAAACTGCTTTGTATGGAGCAATTCCTTTTGTTGCCACTGAAGTTAATAAGGAGGATTGGAACCAACCGCGATGTTGATCACTGCCTTCTAAATAGAGATCTGCTGGCCAAGCTAATTCTGGACGTTGTTCAAGTACAGAAGCATGACTAGAACCACTATCAAACCAAACATCCATAATATCAGTTTCTTTACGGAAATGGTCATGTCCACAATCTGGACATTGAAAACCTGTTGGTAAAATTTCTTCAGCAGTTTTTGACCACCAAGCATTTGAGCCTTCTTTTTTGAATAGTTCTTTGACAGCATTTATTGTATCATCATTGATAATATGCTGATTACATTTTTTACAATAGAAAATTGGAATTGGCAATCCCCAAACACGTTGACGAGAAATACACCAATCATGTCTATCTGCAACCATGTTGTGAATACGGTTTTCACCCCAATTTGGTATCCATTTTACTTCTTCAATTGCTTTCAACGCTTCATCCCTAAATCCATCAACTGAAGCAAACCATTGTTCTGTTGCGCGATAAATAATAGGATTTTTACAACGCCAGCAATGTGCATATTGATGACGAATTGACCCATTACCAAGCAATTTATTACTAGCAGCTAAATCTTTAATAATTGGAACATTCGCATCATGAACAAACATTCCTTCATATTTTCCAGCTTCTCTAGTAAATTTACCACTCGCATCTACAGGACTAATGATCGGCAGTTTGCAACGCATACCAGTTTCAAAGTCATCTTGACCATGACCTGGAGCCGTATGAACACAACCACTACCTTGTTCTAATGTAACATAATCAGCTAAAACAACTGGTGATGTTCTATCTAAAAATGGATGTGCAAATATCATGCCTTCTGCAACATTTCCTTGCATGACTGAAAGGATTTTATATTCACCAAGCTTTGATTCTTTCATAACAGTTTCGATTAATTCTGTTGCTAATAAGTAAACTTCATCATTTACTTCAACCCAAGCATATTCAATTTCAGGACTAACAGCAATTGCGACATTAGCAGGCAAAGTCCATGGGGTTGTTGTCCAAATAATACCATATACTTTCTTTGGATCGACGCCTTCTGGTAAGTTATTTTTTGCGTCCACTAGTGGAAACTTAACAAAAATAGCATGAGATTTTTTTTCTGCATATTCGATTTCAGCTTCTGCTAAAGCTGTTTCACAAGACGTACACCAATATACAGTCTTTAAGCCTTTATAAATATGGCCTTTTTTTGCCATTTCACCAAACACTTCAATTTGCTTTGCTTCATATTCAGGTACTAAGGTTACATAAGGATGCCCCCAATCAGCACTGACGCCTAACCGTTTAAAATCATTTCTTTGAATATCCACGTACTGCAAAGCGTATTCTTTACATTTTTTACGTAATTCTAAAGGGTCTAATTCATGTCTGTTTAATCCCAAAATTTTAATTGCTGCATGTTCAATTGGTAAACCATGTGTATCCCAACCCGGTACATATGGTGTATCATATCCACATAAAGATTTATATTTTATAATAATATCTTTGAGTACTTTATTTAATGCATGTCCCATATGGATATTACCATTTGCATATGGAGGTCCATCGTGTAGTATAAATTTAGGCTTTCCTGCAGCTTTTTCTTTACGTTTATTATAAATATCATTTTTCACCCAATTTTCTAACATTTGCGGTTCACGCGTAGGTAAATTTCCGCGCATTGGAAAATCAGTATTTGGCAAATTAAGAGTTTTACTATAATCCAAAAAAACACCTCCTAAAATATTAAAACCTCTCATCCCAAGAAGGGACGAGAGGTCTATTTCCCGTGGTACCACCCTAATGACTAAACAAAAAGCCACTTGAAACGATATAACGTTCGTTAAACGGCGAAGTTTACTTCATTTCAAATTCGCAGTTCCAGAGTGATTTTCATCAATATCTTATTTACCAAGCTCTCAACTATGCTTAGCTCTCTGTAAAATAATTTTATTGAATACTCTCTCCATCATTACTTTTTACATACAATAAAAATATTATACAAAAATAATCTACGATAGTCAAACCTAGACTTATTATTTTTCAGCCTCTTCATCAGAAGTTTTCAATAACTCTAATTGTGTAAGTATTAATGTTCTCATCTTTGTACGATACACTTGTGACTGCTGCTCTAATTCCTCATATTCTGCGATTCTTTGACGAACCTTTCCTGTAGCCTCATCAATTAGTTTTTGCCCATTGATTTTGGCTTCTTTAACAATTAGATCCGCTTCTTTTTTTGCATTCAATTTTACTTCTTCAGCAGTCTCTTGTGCGACAACTAAAGTATTATGTAAAGTATTTTCTAAATGTTGAAAATGTTCTACTTTACTTTTTAAGCGATCAATATTTTCTTTTAATTCAAGGTTATCTCGATATAGTTGCTCATAATCTTTAACTACTTTATCTAAAAACTCGTCAATTTCATCTTCATTATAACCTCGAAAACTTCTTTTAAATTCTTTATTATGAATATCTAATGGTGTAAGCATGAACTAACCCCCTAAATTATTATAAAATGCTTATATATAACGTTTTAAAATAATACCAATTCTACCTTTTTTTGTTTGTCCTCGAATTTCAGCAACTTCAACTCTACCGCGACCGCGCATAGAAATAATATCCCCTTCTTTGATACTCTGAGAACAACTTTTTGCTGGTTGCCAATTAATTTTTAGCTTATCTGCAGCAATGTCATCAGAAATTTTACTACGCGAAGAACCAAAACCGGAAGAAGCCACTGAATCTAAACGCAAAGAAGCAACAGTTGCCTTAATTTCTTTACATGTTTCTTCTCTAGCTTGTATTTCAGACAATTCACAGTTTTCTACATTTACATTTGCAGCGCCAATTTGAATAAAATTTTCCTGAATATATGTACCAATTGCACCATCCACTATAATTTTTGCATGATCGCCTTTTACTAAAATATCCCCAATTACATATCGCTCAATGCCAAGACCAATTAAAGCGCCTAAAACATCTCTATGTGATATATCATAATATCGCTCGTTCCAGATGGCTTTAAAAGCGACAATATTAAAATTTACTTTACCTAAAAATTCGTCATTTACAAAAGCTACACGTTGTCTTTCTGCGCCATTATAACCACCATCGGAAATTAAGCTGATATGTTCATAATTCGCAGCTATAGTTTCAGCAACAGTATACCCATAAGGATCCAAAAATTCACTGACTTTAAATTTTCTGTTGCGAACTACACTTTCTACTAGATCAATTAATCTAGCAGAAATTTCTGCACCTTCTGTACCACGATAATATCGAATAATTTTTTCACGATCTGCCATTTATTTCGTCCCCATTGCTTTTGATTTAATAGTTGCGGCTTCCACCGCGTCGATTAAAGTCGCTCTAACAGCATTTTTTTCTAAAACATGAATTCCAGCAATGGTTGTTCCCCCGGGAGAAGTGACCATATCACGTAATTGCGCTGGATGCTTTCCAGTTTCTAAAACCATTTTAGCTGCTCCTAACAAAGTTTGAGCTGCTAACATAATTGCAGTTTGTCTTGCTAGTCCTACTTTTACACCAGCATCTGCAAGTGCATCGATGATAAGAAATCCATACCCAGGACCACTTCCAGATAAACCAGTCACGGCATCCATCAGAGTTTCCTTAACAATGACTGCTTTGCCAATTGCATTAAATATTTTTTCAATTAAATTGCCATTTTCCGTTGTAGCTCGTGTTCCTAATACGATTGCTGACATTCCTTCACCAACAGCTACAGGAGTATTTGGCATTACTCTAATAACTGGTTGATTTTTAAAATAACTTTCTAAGGATTGAATTGTCAAACCAGCCACAACTGAAACAATAAGAGTGCTGTCTTTTGTTATTGAATAAATACTTTCTATTGTACTGCATGCAACTTGAGGTTTTATTGCTAAAAAAAGAATGTCAACTTTATCAACAATTTCACTTGCATCTACTGATACATTCACTTTATATTGTTTTTGAAGATACTCACATCTCACAGCTTTGTGTTCAGCAATAAATATATTGTTTGAAGTAATTAATTTTGCTTCTAAGATTCCACTTGTTATCGCTTCGGCAATTGCCCCTCCACCGATAAAACCTATTTTAATATCTTTCAACGTATAAGCCTCCTATTTTTTTATCCAGGGCATAACAACTTTATCTACATTTTCATCCTGCTGTGTATAGGATACATCTACATTACTAGGAGCACATAAAAATATGTTATTCCCAACTTTTTGTATATTTCCAGCTAATGCGTAAGTTGTCCCACTGATAAAATCAATGATACGTTTTGCAACATCTGTATCCGTATTTTCAAAATTTACAACTACCGGCTTACGGTTTTTTAAATGATCAGCCACATGTTGTGCATCATCAAAAGATAATGGTTCTACGACCATAACTTTCATTTGCTTTGCAGTTGCATTTCCCCCTCCGTTAGGGGTCGTATGTAAATTGACTACATTCCCAGAATTCATTGATTTTTTAAATTTAAAATCTTCTTCATCTATTCCTTTTGACTTTTGTTCAGTTACACTTTTTATATCTTTTATTTCCCTTATAACTTTTATATCTTCAACGTCTGTTGGATCCATTAAGCCTAACTTTCCACATACTTTATCTATAATGCTCATATATTTACCTCCATCAATATTGCCTTTGACCAAAAATGCCTGAACCAACTCTAATTACATTTGCACCTTCTTCTATTGCAATTTTATAATCGTTAGTCATTCCCATAGAAAGCCATTTAATTTCTGTATGGCTAAGATTTTTATTTTTTAAATTAATAAATAATTGAAATAATTCTTTGAAAATTGGTCTTGCTAACTCTGGATTCTCATAATGTGGTGCAATGGTCATTAATCCGCATAACCGAACATTTGCGAGTTCACTGATAAATGTAGCAAAATTTATAACATCATCACTTGAGATTCCAAACTTACTTGTTTCTTGTGCAACATTGACTTGAAGTAAAATGTCTTGTATTTTATTTATTTTTCTTGCAGCATGATCAATTTCCAAAACTAGTTTTTCACTGTCTACCGATTGAATTACATCAAACAAAGCTACTGCTTGCTTTACTTTATTTGTTTGCAAATGCCCTATGAGATTCCATTCTACATTTCTATCTAAAGTACTTTTTTTCTCCATAGCTTCTTGTACACGATTTTCACCAATTTGTAAGATTCCTAAATCAATTGCTTCTCTCATTACATAAATATCATGATTTTTAGTAACAGCAATGAGCTTTACATCATCTGACATATCTATATTTTTTCTATTTGCTATACTATTTTTTATATTTTCTCTTATTTGAGTTAATTTTTCTAATATCACTATGACCCCTCCATGATATGGATTATTCGCGAATAACTGCAAATATCCTCTTATGTAAAATGATTAGAAGAAAAAATCTTTGATTTATTTTAAACTTATAACTGCAGCAATCCTACCTGTCTTGCCTTGATCAGCACGATAGGAAAAAAACATTTTCGAATTGCAAGCTGTACAAATATTACTCGAATCAATATTTTCTGGTTTTATGCCTATTTCAATTAACTGCAATTTATTTGCCATCCATAAATCTAAAGTCCATTTATCGTTAGAGGGTTTTATAAATGCATTAGCGTCTTCGCCAAAGGATTGCTCAAACTCTTTCACAACCCCATGATCTACTTCGTAACAACAAGAACCTATCGAAGGACCTATTCCAATTAGACAATCTTGACTTCTAGTATTAAATTTTTGTCCCATTGCTAGAACCGTTTTTTGTGCAATTTTTTTTACTGTTCCTTTCCAACCTGCATGACTAACTCCAATCGCTTTGTTGATAGGATCAACAATAATAACAGGGACACAGTCTGCAAAAAAAAGCATCAGAGGAATATTTTTACAATTCGTGATAAGCGCATCGGTTGTTTTAATTGCATCAGCATAAGACTTTGAACCTTTTCCAATATCATTTTTACTCACATATACTATAGTATCACCATGGATTTGTTCAGCAGTAACGAGCTCATCACTATTCATCCCAATTGAATTACAAAATATTTTTCTATTATGAATTACTTTTTCAATATTATCGCCATTATGCATCGCTAAATTCATATGATGAAATGGAGATTCACTAATACCTCCAAATCGAGTTGAAATCGCATGATTTACTAATTCATTTGGGAAACTAGAAAATGTTCCATACCATACACCCTGATTACCGTAATTTAATATAAAACTCATCTTACTATCTCCTTAAAATTAATTGCATACACCACAACGTTTACAGCCGTCAAAACATCTTACAGTATGTTTTCTTTTTTTTGCATTTATTAGCTCATTATATAAATAACTACGCGCAACCCCCATGTCCAATTTATCCCACGCAAATATTTCTAATTCTTCACGAGTTCTATATAAATAAAAAGACTCATCAAGTTCATTTTTTTTCATTGCTTTTTTAAATGTTTTAATCCCGCCCAATTTATGTGCATCATATAGAACATTCGATATTTTTCTATCGCCTCTTGCTAAAATTCCTTGAACATAAGCCTCTTTCGGAGATTCAATTAAAACATCAATTCCCTTTGCATTTTTCAGTGAAGATTTAATATATTTTAATCTATTTTCTACAACCTTCATATTTTCCATTGGCAGCCATTGAAACGGCGTAAATGGCTTAGGAATAAAAGGATTAATACTTAAAGTTAAAAGCCCTTTACTACCCATATTATGCATGTATTGCTTAATTATTTTGGCCATTTCAATAATTTCTTCAATATCTTCTTCTTCTTCAAAGGGGAGCCCAACCATGATATACAACCGAAAATTATGAATTCCAGCTCGTATCCCTAAATCGATCGCATTATATAAATGTTCAGTTGTTATCCCTTTGTTGATTACTTCGCGCATTTTTGTGCTGCCCGCCTCTGGCGCTAAAGTAAGTGTTTTTACACCACTTTTTGCTAAAGACTTTACTAATTCATCCGTTATAGAATCAGCTCTAAAAGATGCTACAGACATATTCATATCTAAATCAAGAATTTTATTGCATAATTGATTTATTTCTGGATAGTCTGATATTGCAGCCCCCATTAATCCAACTCTCTTACCATGTTTTTTTGCTTCTAAAAGCATTGCTTCCAATCTTCGTAATGATCTATTTCTTGGCTTTCTAAAACAATATCCAGCCATACAAAATCTACAATGTCTACCACAGCCTCGTGCAATTTCAATTAGATATAGATCTTTAAATTCTGTATCCTCTGTTATTATAACAGTTTGTGCACTATAGTTATCTAGTTCTTTAATCCATTGTTTTTTGATTAAAGAAGGTACATCTGCAATTTTCTTTATACTTTGAATCGTACCATCTTCCTTATATAAATATTCATAAAAGCGAGGTATATACACACCGCTAATCTGGGCTAAAGCAAGTAATATATGTTCTCTTGAATATTCTCTTTTTCTATATTGATAATAAGTGTCTAAAATATTATTAACAATTTCTTCTCCTTCACCAATGACAAAAACATCAACAAACTCACTTAGTGGTTCTGGATTAAAAGTTGCACATGGGCCTCCAGCAATAATGATAGGATCATCTTCAGTCCGTTCTTTTGCCAACAAATGAACTTTTCCCATTTCTAATATTTTTAAAATATTAAAATAGTCCATTTCGAAGGAAATAGAAAATCCGATTAATGGAAATTCATATAATGGTCGTTGGTTTTCGATACTCATAATAGGGGTATTCGTACGGATATATTCTTCTTCTAATTTTTTTTCAGGAAGAAACACTCTTTCACAAGCAGTATCTGCCCTATTATTGATTAATTGATATATAATATGAAAACCTAAGTTTGACATTCCAATATGATATGAATTTGGATATACCAATGCAAATTCATTGCGCAAACCTGGTGGAAAAACTTTTACTCCCTTTTCTTTACTAAGTATTTCTTGTAATTTTTGTTTTAATAACCACGACAATCAATATCACTCCATTATAATCTAATTTAAATATTACATAGAAAAATAGCTCACACTCTCGTGAGCTTAAAATAGATTTTTTATCTTAACACTTATTTTTACTGTATTACTACAGCATATCAGTACTTTTATCTTTTCACAAGCAGCCTTTAATATTTAATATTTAATATTTTATATTAATTATTATTCCTAAAAAGTTTAACTCCATACAATCCATTTTTTTAGGATAAAATAGTAAATACCTATAAACTAAACACTTTTTCATATGTATAGTCCATAGGTACTATTTTAATTTTATTTACTGTTATTTTTTGATTCTATTAACTTTTCTAATTCTTGCATAAAGTTACTAACATCGGTAAACTTTCTGTAAACAGATGCAAAGCGAACATATGCTACTTGATCAAACTCTTTTAAATGTTTCATGACAAGTTCACCGATTACTCTTGTTGGAATCTCTCTATCCATAGTATTTCTTAATTCTTTTTCTATTTTATCAACTAATACGGTAATGCTTTCCATTGGTATTGATCTTTTTTCACATGATCTAATAATTCCATTTAATAAATTATTTTTATCAAAAACAACACGCCGTCCATCTTGCTTTATTACCATCAAAGGAACTTGCTCAATAACTTCATATGTAGTGAATCGCTTACCACAGTTTGAACATTCACGACGCCTCCTTATCGTATTTCCTTCATCAGCTGCACGCGAATCTATAACCTTACTATCCCCTATAACACAAAACGGACAACGCATTGTAGCCCTCCTCAAAATTATAATAAAACTGTATGTGATAAAATTTTGTAGCTTATACATATAGCACTTATCAACTAAGCAAAATAAAATCGCTAAGCAAAATTCAATGCTAGCGACATCATTTTCGATTCTCATATATAATAACTCTATTTTTCGATCTCTGCAACCCCAAATGCATTAACTAAAATAACGTCTGTTCCAATTTTATTAATTTTTTCCCATGGAATGATAATATCATCTCCTCTATTAAATAAACCTAAAAATTTGCCTGCACTTGGAATAACAATAGACGTTACTCGCCCAGATTCAATATCAAACTCTATATCGCTGATACTTCCTAGTTTTCTTCCATCACTTATATTGATAACATCTTTTAATCTAAAATCTGAAGTTTTGATCATTTTATCCCTCCTAATGCTTGTTTACTTTAATATATGAGCAAACAAAAAAAAAGTTACTAAAGTTATTGAAATAACTCTAGTAACTTAAATTTAATTTTTAATGTACTTTGATCCTTACTATCCTCATTCTCTTCTTGAAAAATTTTTGGCACAGTTCCACTCATTTTATTATCATCGATAAAACAAAGAGGCGGAAAAAGTACACACCACCAATTCGCACCTTTTGCTTCTCCAAGAAGAACACGAACTGCTTCATATTTTCCTTCTGGTAAAGTGAGATCTCCATATGACTTCATTGGAAAATCAAAAATGCCTATTTCTATATTGACTGGATAAGAAAAATCATTTGTTAATAAAACTGATTCAGAGATTTCAGCTAATTGTAATTTGTTATCCATAACGATTTGTCTTGCTATTATACTACTTTTTACATCTTTTAATTTAGGCGATAAATACTGAATAATAGCATCTCTGACCATAAGTTTTACTTTTTGATCTTTTGGGCTATCACTATTAGCTAGAACGTGAAGCCGGATCAAATTATCGCCTTTTTCATCGTAAATAGTACTATTATGCGCTTCTATATTTCTCATAAGCATATTCGCAAATACTATGATAAAACATATTGTGAATATCAAACTAATATTTTTTAAAAAACTTTTTTTCATTTTTACTCCTAAATATGTTTACGCATATGCCCTAAAGCAGATTTTTCTAGTCTAGAGACTTGCGCTTGTGATATACCAATTTCTTCGGCAACTTCCATTTGTGTTTTACCATCAAAAAAACGTAATGTTAAAATATGCTTTTCTCGTTGTGTTAATTTATGCAATGCATCTTTAATTGCAACACTTTCAAGCCAATTCATATCTAAATTTTTATCATCGCCGATTTGATCCATTACAAAAATAGGATCACCTCCATCGTGATAAATTGGTTCAAATAAAGAAATAGGTTCTTGTATTGCATCTAAGGCAAATATAATTTCTTCTCTTTGTAAATTTAACTCAGAAGCAATTTCATTAATAGATGGTTCTCGAGAATATTTATTTACAAGAGAATCTCTTACTTGTAAAGCTTTATAGGCAACATCTCGCATTGATCGACTAACTCGAATTGGATTATTATCTCTTAAATATCTACGAATCTCACCAATAATCATAGGAACTGCATAAGTAGAAAACTTCACATTTTGAGATAAGTCAAAGTTATCTATTGCCTTCATTAATCCAATACATCCCACTTGGAATAAGTCATCAACATATTCGCCGCGATTATTGAACCTCTGGATAACACTTAATACTAATCTTAAATTCCCATAAATAAGCTTTTCTCTTGCAGCTAACTCGCCATTTTGTAATACAACAAATAACTCTCTCATTTTACTTGCAGAAATTACAGGTAATTTTGCAGTATTAACACCGCATATTTCAACTTTATTAATAATCAATCCCTATTACCTCCGTCGATTACAAAATTTAATCTACAACAGCATTATTACCAGTAAGATTCCATTTTATTCATATAAAAAGGTCTGTAGAAATGAACCAATTTAAGGCTCATTTCTACAGACCTTTTTTACAATAGTTAACACATTTGTTTAATATCTTTTTTCATCTTTTTTAGTATCCGTTTTTCCAACCTTGAAATATAGGATTGTGATATGCCAAGCATATCTGCCACTTCTTTTTGGGTTTTCTCTTGAGATTCGTTATTTAAACCAAATCTCAATTGTAAAATTTTTCTTTCCCTTTTTGATAATTTATTCATTGCAATACATAATAAATTTTTATCAATTTCATCTTCCATTGACTTATAAATGACATCATTATCTGTTCCTAAAACATCAGATAGCAACAACTCATTTCCATCCCAATCTATATTTAATGGTTCATCAAATGACACTTCTGATTTGATTTTATTATTACGACGTAGATACATTAAAATTTCGTTTTCAATGCACCTAGATGCGTATGTAGCAAGTTTTATTTTCTTAATAGGGTCAAAGGTATTTACGGCTTTAATTAAACCAATTGTGCCAATGCTAACTAAATCTTCAATACCTATACCTGTATTTTCAAATTTACGTGCAATATAAACTACCAATCGTAAGTTTCTTTCGATAAAAATATTTTTAACTGCAGAATCTCCATTCCCCAAACAAATAAGTAGCTCATTTTCTTCTTCGTTACTCAATGGCGGTGGCAAAGCCTCACTACTCCCCACATAAAATACTTCACGTCCTTTTACAATTTTTAGGAATTTCAAAATTGCAATTAATTTTAATTTAAATATCAGCAAACTAATATTTAAATGCATTTTATAACCTCTTTTCTATAAATAATTTAAAAACTCAGAATGTAATAAAGCCTGGTAATGTTCATCTTCTACTAAATTTTTATCATATATAGCGATAATAAATTTGTCATTTAAATTTCTATTAATTCCAGATAAAATAATTACCTCATCTGGCTTAAAACCCAGTAGAATATTACAAGTTCCAATTCCTGTATATGGAATAAAAAAAAGTGATTTTCCCCATGATTCATCACGACATTTCCCCAAACTATTTACCCACATTTGAGATGGTACTTGTTTTAAAAATTCATTTATATCATGGTTAAATAGTGGTTTTAAAACATTTTTGTCTACTATAATAACTGGTCTATGACTACATAGTGTATATAATTGATTACCAGTATCTAATAAACCTAGTAGTTCTATTGCTTTATCTTTATATTCGACTTTAATTTTATATAAATTTTGTTTTCTAATACTCTTCTGTACTATAGATTTAGTTAATAACAAAATAGAACAACATCCAACGATTAACCCTTTCATAAGAATTTGCCAATCAATATTTTTTTCAAATAGATCTTTCTTTTCATTAAATTCTAAAAAAAAATATCCATATACTGCTCCACCTAAGATAAAAGAAATCATATAAAAAACACCTAATATCCTAATAAATTCTTGAAATGATTTTATTTTAAATGCTATTAGAATAATAATAGCTGACAAAGTGAATTTAACTCCGATATTAGATATCCATATAAAATCATAAAGTAAATATATTAAACTATAAACAACTGCTATCATTACCGCCATAAAATATCTTTTGAAATTATAATTTTTTCCCGAAGTCCAGCCTGTTAAAATTATAATGATACTATTAACCATTAAATTTAATAAAACAAATAAATCAATATAGACAACCACTAACAGTACCTTCTTCTAAAATTTAAATTATAAATAGATTATAACAATTGACGATTTAAAAGTTTGTAATTTTATGGTAATAATTTAATTAAAAAAAATCACCATTTTATGGTGATCTGAAATTATAGAAATATAAAATGACCAGCTATTATAGATAAGTAGCTGGTCATTATGTCTAAAGTCTAAGTTAGCTTTATGTGGGTAGCTATTTTACTTTTTACTTATTCTTTAATCTTTTTCGCAGTAATAACTTCTGTTGCTAGACGTACTGGCAATTCATCATAATGCGAAAAAGTCATATCAAAACTTCCACGTCCCTGTGATATAGAACGTAAATCAGTTGCATATTTAAACAACTCAGCCATTGGAACTTGCGCAGTAACAATTCCCATTCCGTGTTCACCACTGTCCATACCTAAAATATGCCCCCGTTTTGAATTCAATCCGCCAACGACATCACCCATATAATATTCTGGAACTGTTATTTTTACATTACAAATAGGTTCTAATAATACTGGTGTTGCCTGCATAATTCCTTTACGAATTGCAAGTGCACTTGCGACCTTAAATGCCATCTCGGAGGAATCAACGTTGTGATAAGAACCATCATATAAATTAACTTTGATATCAACAACAGGATATCCAGCTAGCACACCTTCACTTAAAGTCTCACGGGTACCTTTTTCAACTGCAGGGATATATTGTCTTGGAACAGATCCGCCAAAAATTGATTCAGTGAACTCAACACCACTGCCGACAGGTAGAGGCTCTAACTCTAACCATACATGACCAAATTGGCCATGCCCGCCACTTTGTTTTTTATGCTTACCTTCAACTTTTACTTTATCTTTTATTGTTTCACGGTATGGTACAATAGGTTTACTTAAAACAATTTCTACACCAAACTTTCGTTTAAGCTTTTCAGCTATAATTTCCAAATGCAATTCACCAACACCATTGATTAACAATTCTTTTGTTTCTATATTTTTATCAATTTTAATTGTTTGATCCTCATCAATGATTTTGCTAAGTGCATTACCAATTTTATCTTCATCACCTTTGTTTTTTGCTTTTAAAGCCATTGCTAACATTGGCTTAGGATATTTTATAGTTTCATATATAATTAACGCGTCTTTATTGCAAAGTGTATCACCAGTACACGTTTCTTGTAGTTTATTTATAACAACAATATCACCTGCATGTGCAATAGATATATTAATTTGTTGCTTACCACACATAGTAAAAACACCGTTAATACGTTCCATTTTTTCTTTGTTCGAATTGTAAACTACACTGTCTCCCTGCATTACACCTGATAAAATTTTAATATAACTCAAGCGACCAACAAATGGATCAGCTGTTGTTTTAAAAACTACACCAGAGAAAGGAGCTTCTGTAGTTCGTTCTATAATGTTTCCGGTCTTAGGTTCTATCCCAATTGAAGTTTTAAAGTATGGAGTCGGCATATATTCTACAATTGCATTCATCAATTTTTTTGATCCAATATTCTTAATAGCAGAGCCACATAAGACCGGAAAAATCTTTGCTGAATTGATTCCGTCAATTAAAGCGGCGGCAACTTCTATTTCAGTAATTTCTTTACCCTCCAAATATTTGTCTAAGAGTTCATTATTATATTCCGCTACAACTTCAATTAATTTTTGACGAGCATCTTCTACTTCCGCTTTTAAATACTCTGGGATCTCACCCTCAAGGAGTTTATTATCACTTGCTACTATTTTGATATGCATTGTCAAAAGATCTACAACCCCATGAAAAGCATTTTCTTTTCCTATTGGAATCTGAATTGGTACTACGCCATTACCAAATTTAACACGCATCTGCTCTACTGCAGAATAAAAATCAGCATGGTCACGATCCATTTTATTTACATAAATTGCCCGTGGTAAGTTTAATTCTTCGGAATATCGCCAAACTTTTTCAGTTTCAACTTCAATTCCTGCCACTGCTGAAACAACAACCAAGACACTATCCACAGCCTGTAAAGCGTATTTTACTTCTGCCACAAAATCCGGATAACCAGGTGTATCAATAAAATTTAATTTATAACCTTCCCAATCAACCGAAACAAGTGTACTACTAATACTAAGTTTTCTTTTTATTTCTTCCGCCTCATAGTCTGAAGATGATGTTCCATCATCAACCTTTCCCAACCTGTTTACAAGCCTTGCATTAAACAAAAGTGATTCTGTTAATGACGTTTTTCCAGCTTTTCCATGTCCTACAATTGCTATATTTCTTAAATTACGACTGCTGTACTCTTTCACCATTATCCCTCCTGAGCTGCTTTACTTGTCACTACAGCTAATAATGTTTTTACTAATTTTATAATTCTCTAACCTAATAAAAAGTTCCTTGTTTTAGGTTTACATAAATATTATTTATTTTAAAATATCTTCAAATTATAATATTACATAAAAAATAACCGCTATTAATGCGGTTATTTTTTATGTAATATTATGCTTTATAAAATGCACGTATAAATTTACGAAATGATTTTGGCACAGATAAAACATATATCTTTAAAGATTTCACCATAATCGCCCCCCTTATTACATCCACACAGCAAATTTACTATAGACTATGTAATAAATAAAGCATCGGTTACTACTATTGTTCCTCCAAGCGCATCAATACAAAACATAAATCAGATAAACGATTTAATACTACAAGCAATTCATTATTTACATGTTCATTTTTGGATAAATGCCAAACTTTGCGTTCAGCTTTACGAGTAATCGTTCTTGCTAAGTCTAGTGCAGCTCCACCTTTACTATCTCCTGATAATAAAAAGCTTTTCAAAATGGGTAACTTGGATTCTACCATATCAATCGCTTCCTCTAACGAAACAATATGGTCTACAGTGATATACCTAGCACTTGAATCACTTGCTAATTCTGCCATAAGTAACATATTCATTTTCTGCAACTTATAAATTTCCTCTTTTACCAGAACTTTTTTACAAAATGAGCGAGCTAACCCTAAAGTCGCATTGAGTTCATCAACAGTACCATATGCGTCCACACGTAAACAATCTTTATCTACACGCTGTCCTGTCAATAAACCGGTACTTCCTTTATCACCAGTCTTAGTATAAACACTCATAAAAGCATCTCCTATAGCATTTAATAATGATTAAGCAAATACTTCTGTTTTATCAAAGAAAATATCAATTTCACGACTGGCATTTTCCTTACTATCAGAAGCATGTACAGCATTACAAGTCATGCTTTCAGCAAAATCAGCACGAATTGTGCCAGCCTCTGCTTTTTCAGGATTTGTAGCGCCATTTAAGTCTCTCACTTTTCCAATTGCATTTTCACCAGCTAAAACCATAGCAACAATTGGTCCAGACGTCATAAACTCTACCAAAGAAGGATAAAAAGGTTTTTCAATATGATCAGCATAATGTTTTGAAGCCAACTCAGGTGTCATTTTTAATAGTTTTAATGCTTGAATTTTCAAACCATTAGCTTCATAACGTTTGATTATTTGTCCAGTGTAATTTTTCCCAAATGCATCAGGTTTGATTAGAACTAAAGTACTTTCCATAATTAAAAAATTCTCCCTATGTTATATATATTCTTGCGCAACTAAATTATAGTTGATTGCAGATTCTCTAATGGCCTTAACTTCTTCATCCGTAAGCGTACGAACAACCTTGCCAGGCACTCCCATTACCATCGAATTAGCAGGTATTATTTTTCCTTCAGTTATTAATGTGCCTGCAGCAACAATACAATTATCACCGATTTTACAATAACCTAACAAAATAGATCCCATACCAATCAGACAATTATTTCCTATTGTACAACCATGTACAACCGCATTATGTCCAACAGTAACATAATCACCAATATTCGTAGGATGATCGCCCATAACATGCACAGTCGAATTATCTTGAATATTTGTATATTTTCCTATATGTATGCGATCAATATCGCCTCGTAAAACAGAATTAAACCAAATACTTGCACCTTGGTCAATTTTTACGTCACCAATGACTACTACCCCAGATGCCACATATACACTACTATCTATTGAAGGTCTTAATGATTTGTAAGAGATAATATTTTTCTCATTCATTATTATAGCTCCTCTCTAAATATCCATTGTATATTCTTAATAAATCTTAACTATTGTTCCTTTTAATATTATACAATATTCTGATAATGTTAATCAACCATTTTACATAATTCTTTTTGCATATTAATAACATTTCCATAGAATTATTATAAGCCTTTCTTTTTAAGAGAGGATTTATCATTGTTGCAAGCATAGGTATACCAAATTCAAAATTGACTTTCAAAGTTACGTAAACACAGTCATCTAATTGTGATAATAATCATTCACCATCAAATTTCTTCAAATCTCCTTCTATTTGCTGATATATTACATGAAAATTATTATCATCAAAGGCATCTAATTATTTCCAGTCTATTTCAATACCATCAACGTTACTCTTCCATTTAGTGATTGCCGTAGTATCTGTTCTTTCTAATACTTCTACAGAGATTAAATTTGTCATAAACTGCGGGTATTGGTATGTTAGGTACAACATTATAATGATCAACCACAAATAACTTTCCTGTACATCCTAAGCCTGTTTGGACTTCATGACAAATCAGTAACACATTATTTTTATTACATAAGACCGCAACTCAGGAATATAATCATTTGGCTCTATAATAACTGCAGTAGTATCAGCATCAAATTCTTGTTTAACAGCTGAACTATCACCATAATCAATATGAACAAAATCTGAAACTAGCGGTTGAAAAGGTCTCCGAAATAAATCACTATCAGTAGCAGTAAGTGTACCAAACGTTTTGCCATGAAAAGCATTTACCATAGAAATCATTTTTGTTTTTTCAGTATGCAATCTATCTAATTTAAGTGCACCTTCAACAGCTTCTGCTCCATATTGACAAAAAAACTATACTTTATTTCGCCGGGCGAAATATCAGCTAATAGAGATGATAACTCTGCTAGTTTATCATAAAAAAACTTACTAGATAACGGCATGTAGTCTAATTGATTTTTTTCGGCTTCAATAACTTTTGAATTACAATGTCCTAAACTAAACACACCATATCCGCCTAAACAATCAATATATTTATTACCACTTACATCATAAATTCCTTTTGAATACCACTCGATGGTTGCTAATCCTATTAAACTAAACAGCTTTGCAATTGATGGATTGACATTTGTCTCGTACTTATTAATTGCTGATTGAACTAGCTCTCTTTTATTCATCACACAAGCCTCCACAAATTACAGAATACAAATATATATGTTATATCTCGGTGAATTTAAAAACAAATATCTATTCAAATTGTTTTTTTATTTTGTAATTCATACTTTATATTTCAATCCATCATCTTTTATTATTAAATAAATATTTGTCTTCGTTATGACCCATATCAACGATTATAATTTCATTACCAATTTTTTTTATAGATTTCCAAGGGATCACGTTTGTTTTATTATCTGAAAAAAAAGTAATAAAAGAGTGTTTTGTTGGTAATAAAATAGAGTTAATCTTACCATTCTTTTCATCAAAAACAAGTTCACATTCATCAACAATACTCAATTTTACGCCATCATTCATATTGATAATTTCTTTACCATATAAATCACTTATTCGCATTTATTTCACCCACTTTATTAAGTTTATTATAATTGGTTGCAGTATAGCCAAACTGATTGCAACCAAAGCCAAAGGATCAATATCAACATTGTATAGATTAATTTTTTCAGGTATAGAAATTTTTAAAAATGATACTAACATAATGATTGACAAGTAAATTCCACCCGCTATTGCAATTAATTCTTGTATTGCTAATGATAACGGGGAACTTTTTTGTTCTGTTTCCTTACGACAATTACGAGATCTAAGCCAAATTGAATATCCTAAAAAACTAAAAAATAAAGCTATGATAAACCATATAACCATACAATACCTCCGAAGGTATAATCCCCAGTAGTGTTAATTCAAATTTTCATTTTTATGGTACATTTTGCACTAGATCCAATCAATAAAAAGAGCGATATCCTTTATTAAAAACTTTACAGCGATTTTAAAGCTTGGCTTTATTTTAAATAAAGCTTTAATTTTATGCCTCTATAACGTTTGTTATTTCTCTATTGATAATTTTGTTCGATCTAACACTGATCTTGATGACTTCACTGCTGCTCATTTTACTGGAATTTAGTGAGTTATTTCAATATTTTTATAAAGAATCATTCGCGCTTTTATTAGTTTTACGTAACAGAGCCTATATTAATTTATATGAGCCAAATTTAAGTTTATACATACCATCAAATTAAAACAAATATGTCTTAAGCAAGTGCAGATTATATAGTTATAAAACTAATCTACCGTAAATAAAAAATTCTTTATAACGCTAAAATCTTTTCAATATAAAAGGAACAACTTCCTATTTAAGTAGCTGCTCCTCTATTTAAAGTATGAAATCATTATTATTTATGATGATTTTTTCTAAGAGTATTCGTTTTTTTCATTCCAGTCTTATTCTTAGTATTTTTTTCACTTGCAATTTTTATATTGGATTTTATTTGTTTATTAGCAAAATTATTTAAATTTTGCCCTTTAGGTGGGCGTATTAAACATTTAGGACCATATCCTATTAAATCATCACGTCCTGCTTTTATTAAGGCACGATAAACCAAAGTATAATTTTTAGGATCGCGATATTGTAAAAGTGCTCTTTGCATACGTTTTTCTTCAATATCACGAGCAACATAAACTTGCTCATTTGTTAATGGATTTATTCCAGTGTAATACATACAAGTAGATAAACTTCCTGGTGTTGGGATAAAATCTTGTACTTGTTCTGGACGATAATTCAAATCACGAATAAACTCGGCCAATTCAATCGCTTCTTTTAATGTAGCGCCTGGATGACTAGACATAAAGTATGGAACTAAGTACTGCTCTTTACCAATTTTTTCATTCATTTTTTTAAAAGCATTTGCAAAATTTATATATACTGCCTTACTTGATTTTCCCATCAACTTAATAACTTTCTCAGAGATATGTTCCGGTGCTATTTTTAACTGGCCACTAACATGATGTTCGCATAGCTCCTTAAGAAAATCATCTTTAGCTTCCATCAAATAATCATATCGTATACCAGAGCGAATAAAAACTTTTTTTACTTTTGGAAGGCTTCTTAAAGTTCGTAATAAATCAATATAATCACTATGATCTGCAGTCAAATTTTTACATGCTTTAGGAGCTAAACATTGCTTTCCCTTACAAGTTCCTCTTTGGAGTTGTTTTTGACAGGAAGGAATCCTAAAATTTGCAGTTGGACCTCCAACATCGTGAATATATCCTTTAAAATCTGGTAAACTTGTTAATATCTTAGCTTCATTTACAATAGATTCTTTACTGCGACTCTGAATAATTCGCCCTTGATGTGAAACAATTGCACAAAAATTACAGCCACCAAAGCATCCTCGCTGGCTAACTAGACTAAACTTAACTTCTTCAATTGCCGGAACCCCACCTGCTTTTTCATAAGTAGGATGATAAGTTCTCATATAAGGCAATGCGTATACTTCATCCATTTCTTCCATCGTTAAAGGCATCGCGGGTGGATTTTGTACAATGTAATGTTCTTCACTTGATTGCACAATAGTTTTTCCTCTGATAGGATCTTGTTCCAAATATTGGGTCTTAAATGCTTCTGCAAATTTTATTTTATTCGTTGATACTTCTTCATACTTTGGTATCTCAAGATAATCCCACACACAATCTAAATTTTCAGCTTTGTAACAAGTACCCTTCACCGAAGTTATTGCACTCACTTCAATCCCTTGGTCTAATTGCTCTGCTATTTCAACGATTTGTTTCTCACCCATTCCGTAAATTAACAAATCTGCTTTACTATCAATTAAAATAGATCTTCTAACACTATTAGACCAATAATCATAATGGGCAAATCTTCTTAAACTAGCTTCAATTCCGCCAATTATAATTGGCGTTTTTTTCCATGATTGACGAATACGATTACAATATACAATCGTAGCGCGGTCAGGTCGGCAACCTGATTTTCCACCAGGGGTATAATTATCCTTACTACGATATTTTTTTGCTGCAGTAAACTTATTGAGCATAGAATCCAAATTTCCACTCGAAACTAATACACCTAATCTTGGTTTACCAAGTTGCTTAAAATCAGTAGTATCTTTCCAATTTGGTTGCGAAATAATACCTACTTTAAATCCTAGTTTCTCTAGGATTCTACATATAATTGTTGGTCCAAAACTAGGATGATCCACATAAGCATCACCGGTAACAAAAAGGAAATCTAATTGTTTCCACCCGCGTTCTTCCATGTCTTGTCTACATATTGGCAAAAATTTTCCCATTCTAATCTCCTAGCCTTACTTTGTTTTTCCAGTAGTCTCATTTGTAAATTTTTTTGTTACTACATCTCCGTTACTACCAAGTTTCCCTTCATTTTTGCCATTACAATTAATCTCAACTGCACCTGCATTTCCAACTTTAACAACAATAGCATTATCTGCTTGCCAAGATAATAAATCTCCATTTTTGGCGGTACCTTCATAGATCGTTTTATTATCAGCTTCTATTTGTGTCCAACAATCGTCAGTATATTTAGCAGTAATTGCAACACCCTTCATTTGTTTTACAGTAGTAGTCTCTGCCTTTTCTACTTTGTCTGTTTCTTTTTCTGACTTAACGTTAACCTGTTTCTCCACCACAGGAGCTTTTTTATCAACTTGTTCCGAATCTAAACCAAATCCCCAATAAGTAACTCCACCAATTACTAATAATGTTGCAAAACCTATAAACAAATTCTTTTTAAATTTAGTTTTTTCTAAACTACGAGGTTCCTGTATTGGTTGTTTTTCTAAGTTCACTTCATTCACTGTTTCCTCAACAAGAACATCCTGATTTCTCTTTAAATCCGACTGTTGTTTTTTATATAGCTCAACCAGTTCTGATCCATCTAATTTTAGAAAATCTGCATATGTCTTAATAAATCCTTTTAGATAAACCTCACCAGGTAAAACATCATAATTATTTTCTTCGATCGCTGATATATATAATGCACGTATACTTGTGCCCATTTCTACATCTTTCACCGTTAAACCTTGTTTTTCACGTTCCTCACGTAAGATATCTCCCAGCATTTAATCAAATCCTCCTTAGTTATATCCTAAAATAAAGTTTATTCTCTGAAAACACTATACCTTATTGTATCCTAATACAACAAAAAATTACAGTCTATTTATTAAAATAAGTATTATATACTTGTTCACTTGTCATTAAAATATCCCGGGCCTTACTCCCAATATTGGGACCAACAATATTCATTTCTTCCATTGTATCAATTAAGCGCCCCGCCCGAGTATAACCAATTCTAAATCTACGTTGTAACATAGATACCGATGCATTTCCAGTTTCTAATACTAAATTAATTGCACCTTCTAACAAATCATCGGTAGTTTCTTGTTTATTATTATTTGGTGTTTCTTTATTAACTGCATTTTCTGTGAAAGTAATAATTTCTTCATTTTCTATAGGTTCACCTTGAAGTTTAATAAACTCAATTAATTCTTCTACTTCACTATCACTAATAAATGCACCTTGAACACGAACTGGCTTAGCTGCACCTATTGGATAATATAACATATCACCTTTTCCCAATAATTTTTCCGCACCACTCATATCAAGTATAGTTCTCGAATCAATTTGTGATGAAACAGAAAAAGATATTCTTGAGGGAACATTGGCTTTTATAATACCAGTAATAACATCAACAGATGGACGTTGTGTAGCCAATACCAAATGAATACCTGCCGCACGCGCTTTTTGTGCCAATCGACAAATTGCATCTTCCACATCAACTGGTGCTACCATCATTAAATCGGCTAATTCATCAATGATAATTACGACTGCTGCCATTTTGTCTAATTCATTATTTTTATTATATCGTTCCATATCCCGGACGCCGCTAGCTGCAAACATTGCATAACGCTTTTCCATTTCTTGAACAGCCCAATTTAATACGGAAGCTGCTTTTTTGGAATCTGTCACTACTGGCACCATTAAATGTGGAATGCCGTTATAATTAGATAGTTCAACCATTTTAGGATCAATAAGTACAAATTTTACTTCATCTGGTTTAGCTTTAAATAAAATACTTGTAATCAAGGTATTAATACACACACTTTTACCTGACCCTGTCGCCCCTGCAACCAGTAAATGGGGCATTTTGGCTAAATCTGCAATAATAGCTTGTCCACCAATATCTATCCCCAAACCAACTGCAAGTTTAGATCGCGCATCGATAAATTCACTAGATTCTAACACTTCTCTTAGTTGTACTCCTGCCAATTCTTTGTTAGGTACTTCTATTCCAATAGCCGCTTTTCCTGGAATAGGTGCTTCTATACGAACCCCTGGAGCTGCAAGTTTCAAAGCAAGATCGTCTGCTAAATTAACAATTTTACTGACCTTTACCCCTGCCGCCGGCTCCAACTCATATCTTGTCACAGCTGGCCCGTTACATGCATTAATTATTTTAGCTTTTACATTAAAACTTTCCAATGTCTCTTCTAATATTCTAGCATTCTCAGCAATTTCTTTTGATAATTTGGAACTTTTAACCTTATTTACTTTTTTCAAAATCATTGCTACACTAGGAACTTTATAATCATCTTCTGCACTTACAGAAATCGATTCTATAGTATCATGTGAGTTTTCTTTTGTAATTAAATCCATATTTGATTTAATTTTTTCATTGTTATTTTGATCTTCATTTTCATTCTGTAAATTAGAAGCATTCGCATAACTAACCTTAAATTTCAAATCATCTTCAATATTATCTTTTTCATCGCCCGCTGCCGTTTCAATTTTTCCAAAACGTTTATCTTCTTCTTGATTATAAAATCTAGATTTTTCATCAATGGCATTAGTGTTACTTCGATTAAAAAGCTCAGATTCTAGCACTTTATCATACGTACTAGAAATTGTTTCTTTAGCTGCGGTCATGCCACTAATCGCATGTTTTTGAGTCTTCAAAAGCCCTGATGCCAAGGACCATGTAGTCGACAATAAAATAGAGCCTAGGGTTGTAGAAAAAAGTATAATAATCGTACCATCTACTCCAAATAATTTACGTAGCATAAAAAGAACTATACCGCCTAAAAAGCCACCACCATCACATAAACTCTCTGGTAAAATTTCATTTCCTGGAGCTACTACAAAATGGTGATATATAGCTAATATAGCAATATATAGAGTTATGATTCCAAAAAATTTGGGAGAATATACGATAGGTGTTCGCTTCCATATATATCTCATACCAATCGTTATTATAACAATTGGTATAACAAATGCACCAATGCCAACGACATACTGCTGCATTTTTGTTAAAATTCTACCGACTGGTCCTGCATTAAATCCAAGAATGCTAATAAAAGAAATAATTCCAACCGTTATAAAAAAAATACCTAATAATTCATATTTTATACTTGCAGCCATTTTTGACCATTTTTTACGCAATTTGTACCACTCCCTGAAAACCAAATTCTACACATCAGTACAAAATCCTTTTTGAACAATTTATTATCTTTTTAAAATTTAATAGAAACTGATCCAAAAATAAAATGCTAGAAGAAACTCTCCTCTAACATTTTATTTTTTTATGCCAAGTGCCTCTTTGGCTAATGTATCTGCCAATTCATTTCCCGCTACTCCAGTATGAGCGGAAACTTTTTTAAAACTAACAAAGGTTTGATAATCTTTCATAAAGTCAGCATAATTTTTAGTAATCGGATTATTAGTTTTCCATCTACCTTCTGCCCATTCAGAAATACCAATATAATCATGATGAATGATTATGTGTTGTAACCCATTCATTTTAGCCCATTCAATCGCATTCGTAGTTGCCGCCAACTCCCCTGCAACATTACGAATTGCTACAGCATCATCATTTTCTCCACACCCATTGGCGGTATAAATTAGCTCATCACCACAAAAGACTGCAAACCCCCAACTATAAACATTATTGGAAAAGCTTCCATCTACATAAATATTATAATTATTATCCATCACAGCTGTTTCATTTGCATCTACTATAGTTTTTTTCATTCCATTTATATAATGATCTGCTTCAGTTTTCGTAGAAAAACTTTTGTACAATGCACCTGGATATCCATGAACCTGTTCCTTACATTCATTCCAAGTATTATAAATACCAGTGTTTTTCCCAACTTTAACAGCATAATATTTTTTTGCTACCACTCTATCCTGCTCCTTATCAAACTGAATAATTACATACCAACTCTATAATTTCCGGTATTTGGTTCTTCGTTGCTTGTTCTCCACGCATTACGGATTCCATTGCTTTTTTTATATCTTTATAATTAATATCAAAAAGTTCCGGTCTAATAATGATATTAGCATACTTTTCCGATTTAAGTAAAGTTACCTCTCTATTCATAATATCTATACACTGCATTAAAATTTCGCCAACAGAGTGCAAATTACTAACAAATTGCCCAGAATACCCCAAGTCAACTGCAATAATAATATCAGCACCCATATAATGTAATATATCCGTTGGCAAATTGTTTTTAACAGCACCATCTACCAAAGACATATCCTGATATTTTTTAGGATAAAAAACACCTGGTATCGAAATGCTAGATCTAACCGCTTCTGTTAATGTAACATTATGGTAATAACGAGTATTTGTTATATTATATTTTTTTTTAAAAGGTGTGGTAAAAAAAATAGTGTCCGCTGTATTAATATCTACGGCTGTTATAGATAATGGTATAAGTGTTTCTTTTACTGTTCTATCCTGCCATAGATTTTTAAAATAACGTTCTATTCTATCTCCCTTTACAATTCCATTAGGTATTGTCGACCAAAACCTAGAATTATTACCCATAAATGATTTAATCCCATACTTAAATAAATCCGAAACAGTAATCCTTAAGTCTATTAAATCTGCCGTCTTAATATTTTTTGCTAACTCTTCCATTTGATATGGTGTATATCCACATGCAAAAAGTGCAGCAACGATCGCCCCTGCACTTGTGCCAGATATAAAATCTATCTTAATGCCATTACTAATCAATGCTTTTAAAACACCAATATGTGTTAACCCTCTTACGCCACCACCACTTAAAGCCAGACCAATTTTAGGCTTATACACGTTTTTCATACGCACAATCATATTTCATCACCTCACAGTACTCTATCATAGTGTATGAAATAATGACCTATTACTGTGCAATTAGGGAGTTATTATTTATATTTAATAACTCCCTAATTGCATAATAATATATCGGTTTATTAATTTTTGGTAAATGTCATATCCATAATATTAATATCAAGTTCTGCTATTTCTTTTCTTAATTTCGTTGTCATTTCTTCATATTCTTCTGTGATCATTATAAATTCTTCTTTGAGCAAGACGTTTTCCGTAATATTTTGAATAAAACAAACTACAATTCCTTCCGCATCATCATAGAGAAATTTTAAATTATAATAACACTTTACTCCAACGCTATTTACATGACAAACTCTTAATAATTCAATTACTTTTCGTTCTTGCTTACATTTATAATACGCTTCACTAACTAACTTAACTTTTTCATCATCAAAAATTGCTTTTACTATTCTATCAAAAGATTTTCCAATTATTTTTTCGACACTTGCCCTAGAATATCTTATCGTACTAAAATATACAATTTTATCATAATTATCAACTGCAAACAAAGCTGCTGGGACAGAATTTATTACTAGAGTTATCATTTTTTCATAGACTGATTTCTTTAGCATAGTTTAAAGCACCTCAAATGCATCTAAAATTATATTTAGTTATGAATTAATTACAAATTATTAATGGAAATATTGCAAAATATAATAAATTTTTATTTAAGCCATCTCTTTATACGTTCTATAGCTTCACTTAAGCGTTTTTCTGGTTGTACAAGTGCTATTCTTATATAGCCTTCTCCATATTCACCAAAAGCTACTCCTGGAATAACAGCGACTCCTGTATTTTTTAATAAATCAATTGTAAAATCAAAAGAAGATTGTTTATTTGGTGTAGGAATCCAAACATACATACTTGCTTTTGGCATTTCTAAATTCCAACCCATATCATTAAAGCCATTCACAATAATATCACGTCTGCGTTGATATGTTTGAACTAGTTCTTTGACACAATCTTGTGATCCAGTAATTGCTGCAATAGCACCTTTTTGTAATGGATAAAATATACCATAATCAAAATTAGATTTTAAGCGGCTCAATAGTCCTATTATTTCTTTACTTCCAACCATATACCCAACACGACAACCTGCCATATTATAAGTTTTAGAAGTAGAATGAAATTCTACTGCAACATCTTTCGCACCATCTATTGATAAAATACTATCCGGAACATAATCATCAAAAGCTAATTCGCTATAAGCAAAATCGTGACATATTAAAAAAGAATATTTCTTTGCATATTGAACAACTTCTTCAAAAAATTCTTTTGGCGCTGTTGCCGCTAATGGATTATTCGGGTAGTTCAATATCATAAGCTTTGCACGTTTTAATATATCTTCTGGAATTGCTGATAAATCTGGCAAATAATTATTTTCAGCAACTAAAGGCATATGATAAAGTTCAGCACCAGCCATCAATGGTCCAGCACTGTAAATTGGATAGCCAGGATCAGGGATTAGTACAACTTCGTCAGGATCAACTAAGCAAAGACTAATATGCGATAAGCCTTCTTGTGAGCCAATCAGAGAATGTACTTCAGTTTCTGGATCTAAAACAACACCGAATTTTTTATTATACCAATCAGCAATCGCTACTGTAAATTCATGAATTCCTTTCGTAAAAGTATAACCATAGTTTTTATTATCATCAGCAGCCTCTTTTATTGCTTCTACAATATGTCTAGCTGGTGGTAAATCAGGACTACCAATACTAAGCGTTATTACATCATTACCTTTTTCTATTTCTGCTTTTCTTAATTCATCCACTTGTGAAAAAATTGCTGAAGTAATCGTATTCATGCGGTTTGCTTGTTTTATCATTTCAATCCTCCTGAAAATGACTTATTCCATTTTGAATCATTTCACCAAATTCATGGCTCTATTACTTGCTTCATATAAAACACGCTCTTCATCAATTGTAGTTAACCTACCATGTTCAAGCAATATTTTGCCATTAACCATTACTGTATCAACATGACTTGAGTTTGCAGAATATGCTAACAAAGATACAATATCATGCTTTGGACACCATTGAATATGATTCATATTTAATAATGTAATATCAGCTTTATATCCTATAGCAAGTTTACCTATAACATTTCCAAGTCCTACGGCTTTTGCTCCATATTCAGTAGCCATTTTAACACCCGTTAAAGCTGGAACCACCAATGGATCTAGAGTATTTACTTTGTGTAATAATGTTGCTAAATTGACTTCTTCAAGCATATCTAAATTGTTATTACTTGAAGTCCCATCTGTACCAAGCCCAACACAAAGACCTGCTGTTAACATTGCTGGTACTGGCGCGATACCACTTGCTAATTTCATATTACTACCAGGATTATGCGCTACACGAACATTATGTTTCTTCATAATTGTAATATCGTCATCAGATACATGTACACTGTGTGCCGCTAGTACTCCACAATCAAAAATTCCGGTTTCCTCCATCAAAGCGATTGGAGATTTTTTATATTGTTTCATACAGTTTTCTACTTCACCGATAGTTTCTGATAAATGAATATGAATTTCAGCCCCAACTTTTTGTGCTTCCCCTGCAACTTGTCGTAAAAAATCTGGAGGACAAGTATACGGTGCATGAGGTCCAAACATAACAGTAATTCTACCCTCAGCAGCATTATGATAATCTTTATATAATTTTATATTTTCTTGTAATGCTTGCTGTCCGTTTGGTGCTACACCAATTATACCACGTGATAAAACACCACGAATTCCTGTTTCTGCTACAGCATCACCAACACGATTCATCTCTGAATACATATCAGCAAATGTTGTTGTTCCTGTTTTTATCATTTCTGCAATAGCGAGCATAGTTCCCCAATAGATGTCGTCACTTTTCATCTTTGCTTCGACTGGCCAAATTTTATTTTCAAGCCAATCCATTAATTGCATATCATCCGCATAACTACGAAGTAACGTCATCGCAGCATGCGTATGCGTATTTACAAAGCCAGGTATCGCCAATTTATTTGTACAATCAATAATTTTATCATACTGACACTTTTCAACTATAGCTCCAATGGCTTGAATCGTATCATGATCAATCAAAATATTTGTTTCTTTTACACTGCCATTTTCCATTAAGACAGTCGCATTTTTCAGTAAAATTTTAGCCATACATAAGTCCTCCCTAACGTTGACGATAATATTTTAAATAGAAACCATGCATAATTTCTACATCTTTATCATTAATTCGTTGTGCACCGCCTGTTAATTGGTTTGCATAAATAAAAATTTGAGCAGATTTTTCAACAACTTCACATGCAACTTTTGCTTCATGAAGATTTGTCCCACAACCAACAACACCGTGATTCGCTAATAATACGGCGTTGTTCTCCCCCAAGGCTTTCACTGCACTTTTAGCTAATTGATCTGAACCACAAATCGCATATTCCGCTACTGCAACACCGCCACCTACCAGTTGAACAAGGTCTTCTACAATAGGTGGTATTGCTTGTTTAGCAACTGCGCAAGCAGTTGCATAAATACTATGTGTGTGAATAACAGATTGAATATCTGGACGGGCATTATAAATTTCTAAATGCAATGCACTTTCTGAAGAAGGCTTTAGCTTTCCTTCAATAACCTTACCAGATAACTTAAGAACGACGATATCTTCTAATGATAAAGTACGATAATTTCTACCTGATGGTGTAATAGCGACATAGTCGGTATTTGGTATTCTTGCACTAAGATTTCCCCAGGTACCAACAATCAAACCACTGTCTAGTAGCATACAACCATACTTTATTATTTCAGATTTTATTTGTTTTGTTTCCAACACTATTTCCACTCCATTATAAGACATCAAGGATTTTCAACTATACTTAGTATGAAAATCCTTGATGTAATTCATGATTTTATGCTTGCGTTAAATAAGTTTTTTGTTCCTCAGATAATGTATCAATCGTAATATCTAAAGCTTCCAATTTAATTTGCGCAATGCGTTTATTCACGTTGTCTGGCATAACGTAGACTTTCTTATCCATATTTACATGGTTTTGAGCAATATGTAATGCCGATAAAGCCTGTACTGCAAAAGATAAATCCATAATTTCAGTTGGGTGTCCATCACCAGCAGCTAGATTTACTAAGCGACCTTCTGCTAATAAGTACACCTTACGTCCGTCTTCAAAAACGAATTCTTCAATATTTTTACGTACCGTGCGTTTTGATGTTGACAACTTTTCTAAATCTATTTTATTAATTTCCACATCAAAATGACCGGCATTTGCCATAATCGTACCAGATTTCATTACCTTAAAATGATCAGCAGTAAGAATATCTTTACAGCCAGTAAGCGTTACAAATACATCCCCGACTTTTGCAGCTTCTTGCATTGACATCACTCTGAAGCCGTCAAATACAGCTTCAATTGCTTTGATTGGATCCACTTCAGTAACAATAACATTTGCTCCCATGCCTTTCGCGCGCATAGCAACACCTTTACCACACCATCCATAGCCAGCAACAACAACATTTTTACCAGCAACAACAAGATTTGTTGTACGCATAATACCATCCCAAGTAGATTGACCTGTACCATATCGATTATCAAACAAGTATTTGCAATATGCATCATTAGCTGCAACCATTGGAAATTTCAATTTACCTTCTGCTTCTAATGCTTTTAAACGAATTACACCCGTAGTTGTTTCTTCAGAGCCGCCTAAAATATTAGCAGCCAAATCGCTTCTTTCTCCATGAAGTAAAGATACGAGATCGCCACCATCATCGATAATCATATCTGGTTTTGAATCCAGTGCTTTATGTAAAAATGTATCATATTCTTCATTCGTACAATTATACCAGGCATATACGGTAACGCCATCTTCAACTAACGCAGCTGCCACATCATCTTGTGTGGATAATGGATTACTACCAGTTACCACAACTTCAGCACCCGCATTTTTAAGAACAAGTCCTAGATATGCGGTCTTTGCTTCTAAATGCATTGTAACAACCATTTTTTTACCCGCTAAAGGTTTCGTTTTTAAAAATTCTTCATTTAAAGAATTTAATACTGGCATAAAGTTTTTTACCCAATTAATTTTGTCATGACCTTGTGGTGCTAAATTAATGTCCCTAATCATTGAATTCATAAAATTATCTACCTCTTTAATTTTTCTTTTAATTTTTGTATCGATTTTGTATAATCACCTGTTAACACGCCATGTTCTGTAATAATACCAGTAATAAAATTATGAGGTGTAACATCAAATGCGGGATTAAACACATCAACTTCTAATGGTGCAATTTGAACATCGTATATATGCGTTACCTCCACCTTATTACGTTGTTCAATTGGAATTTCATCACCAGTTTTTAATGTGAAATCAAAAGTAGAGCTTGGGGCTGCGACATAAAAAGGAATCCCATGTTCTTTTGCTAGTACAGCTACACTGTACGTTCCTATTTTATTTGCGACATCACCATTCGCTGTAACACGGTCAGCACCAACAATTACAGCACTAACCATTTTATTCTTCATTACCCAACCAGCCATATTATCAGTAATCAGCGTTACTGGAATCTGATCTTGTGATAATTCAAACGCAGTCAGTCGCGCACCTTGTAATAGTGGTCTCGTTTCATCAGCAAATACTCTTGTAATATTACCGTCAGCATGCGCTTGCCTAATCACACCCAATGCAGTTCCCATAGCCACAGTCGCCAACGCACCTGCATTACAATGTGTTAAAACTGCGGTCGGTTTTGTAAATAAAGTAGCACCATGTTTTGCTAACACCACATTAATTGCTTTGTCCTCGTTAAAAATTGCAATAGCTTCTTTTTCTAATACATTTAATAATGCTTCTAAATCCATCTTCTGAAAAGAATTTTTTGCAACAGCCATCATACGATCAAGTGCCCAAAATAAATTAACCGCAGTTGGTCTGGTTTCACGTAATTCTCGATCGACACTCAACAGATTATCAAAAAATTCATTCTTCCCTTGTTTTATCGACTGTCTTGCTCCTAAAACAAAACCAAAAGCAGCAGCAGCTCCAATAGCAGGGGCTCCACGAACCTCAAGTTTTTTAATTGCTTCACCAACAATTTGATAAGTATCACATTTTATATATTCAACAGCTGTTGGCAACTTTGTTTGGTCTAATAGTTCCAAATAGTCGCCCTGCCAAATCATTGTTTGCACAGACAGACCTCCTTATAATTTAAAACCGCCAAATTCAGCTAGTGTACTATCACATTTACAACTTCTATTTTCAAGGTTGATTTTTTCAATACTTTTCATGATTAAAGTTTTAATATTATCAGCGTTTGCTGCCATTGTTTCCAATACCTCAGAATGTGTCAATGCTTGTGCAGAAATACCTGCTGCATAATTTGTCACCATAGATACCGTGGAATAACACATTTCTGCTTCATGTGCGAGTACAACTTCAGGTACGTTTGTCATGCCAACTAAATCTCCACCCATTTTTGCAAACATTTTAATTTCAGCTGGTGTTTCAAACCGTGGCCCTTCAGTACAAACATAAATTCCTTTTTCATGAATAGATAGACCTAATCCATCTGCTGCAGCTTTAATTGTTTTACGAAGTTGTGGACAATAAGGTTCCGTTACATCAAGATGAACAACACCTCGTTCGCCACCTTCATAAAAAGTATTTACTCTATTTTTTGTGAAATCTAAGAATTGATCTACTAAAACAAAATCACCTGGTTTCATATCCATGTTTAGCGAACCAACTGCCGTTGTCGCGATAATGTTCGTAACACCAATTTTTTTAATTGCCCATATATTAGCACGATAATTAATTAGATGAGGTGGTATCGAATGGTTACTTCCGTGTCTTGGAATAAATGCAACCTTCTTCCCAGCATACTCGCCTACTTTATAATTAACTTTACCGTAAGGCGTTGTCTCCTCTGTATCGTACACATTTGTTAATATGTTAGGGTCATATACCCCTGTACCACCAATAATTGCGATATTAATCATTATATCACCCTTTACAAATTATTAAAAATTAACCATACGCATTAGTAATATTATACTATAAAATATATTATTTTAACAGTAATCATAATATATTCAGATATTCTTTAAAAATGAATAGTACGTGTAATTCAATAATTTTTTAAACTTTCATATGCCAATTTTCTAATGTTTTCATCAAATGATAATTAGTTAAATCAAAATGAATTGGTGTTATAGAAACTTTACCATTTTTTACAGCAAAAACATCAGTATCTTCTTTATTTTCACTATCAGCGATTTGACCACCCATCCAATAATAATTTCTGCCACTCGGGTCTTGTCTTTTATCAAATGAATTGGTATATTCTCGAACACCTAATTTAGTAATAGCAACTTCTTCATTATTTCCATCTGAATTTGCAGGAATATTTACATTTAATAAAGTATTCTCTGGAACTTTTTCTTGTAACATTTTTTTAATCAACTTAACTGAAAAATTTGCTGAAAACAAAAAATCTGCATCTTTTCGTTTATCTAAAGAAATTGCAATTGAAGGAATATGATGTAATGCCCCCTCAATTGCAGCACTTACTGTACCCGAATAAAGTACATCACTCCCTAAATTAGAACCTAAATTGATACCAGATATTACGATATCTGGTTTTTCTGTTAATAATGTTTCTAATGCTAATTTAACGCAGTCCGTTGGTGTTCCACCAATACTCCATCCAATAACATTTTTTGTATTGATTGGATAAGAGTCAACACGAATTGGATTGTGTACTGTAATTGCTTGACTCATTGCGCTTTGTTCCAATGAAGGTGCTACGACAAAAACTTCACCAATAGAATTTAACTTTTGCCATAATGCTTTTATTCCCGGTGCATTTATACCATCATCATTTGTTAATAAAATTCGCACGTAAAAACCTCCAAATAAATTACATCTGGTCCAAAAATTTATGTGTTTGCGGGATGACTCTAACATCATTTAACTTTTCTAAAGCAACTTCTTGGTAATCTAATACCTCTTCTGGAGTTACAGAAGTGCAGTTATTAATAGGCGTCACTGGTTGTATAATCAATGGAATATTGCAATCAACATCCGCTATTAAGTCAATTGCCTGATTAAATTCTTCCTTGGTTGTTTCTCCTGAAATAACAAGTTTTACAAAAAGTTCTTTTTGTTTTGCAATTCGTAAAAAGTGTCCATGTTCTTCCCACAATATTTTATCAGTAACACTAGGTAATTTTATATCCATACTAATAATATCAATATCATGAATGATTTTTTCAAGTTCATGATATAAAGTACCGTTTGTTTCTAAATACAATTTACAATTTATTTTTTTTGCTATGTCATGAATAAAATCTGCACTACATAATGGTTCTCCACCAGTGAAACTGACCGAATGATGCGGCAAAATTAGTAATTTATTTATTTTTTCAGCTAATGTATGTATGTCTATTGGATTATCCATTTTAGAAAAATTGCGTTGCCCTGCAACTTGCTCAATGCTACATTGCATATGTTCATTATGGGATACTGATGTATCACAGTATTTACAATTTAAATTGCACCCAGTAAATCGAACAAAAACTTGCCGATATCCAACATATTTAGCTTCTCCTTGAATAGAAGAAAAAACTTCAACTAGATTTGCAACCTTTGGCATGCTATTCCTCCTTACTATAGGTTACTGCTGATTTTGGAGATTCCCAAACTTTGATCATCTTAACCTTAATATTATTTATAAATAGTGGACTTACTTCAAGCTGTTCGTAGATATATTTTGCAATATGTTCTGCCGTTGGGTTATTTTCGACAAATGCATTTAATTCATTTAAATAGACATGATCTAATTTATCAATTGTTTTATTTACTTCTTTTTTCAGCTCTTTAAAATCGATTAACATCCCTAATTCATTTAATTTTTTCCCTTTTACAGTTACCTCTACACTCCAATTGTGCCCATGTAAGCGATTGCATTTACCTGGATAGTCAACAATACGATGTGCAGCTTCAAATTCAACGATAACAGTTAATTCATACATTTAATCACACCTCATAATTTTATTTAAACTTAGTATTTAGTATTTACAAAAAAAGATGAGTATGCACACTCATCTTTTTTGTAAATCATTCAAATATTGTCTTATTTACTAACTTCCTTCGTTAGTAGAGAATCATTATTCGTTTTTTCCATAATATCCTGATAACTCAAAGCACGTGTGTGCTTCGTGTGACTCCATTCATGATCATTACGATGCAAAAATCCGATAAATGTGATTGGTATCCAGCTATAAATAAAAACTGGATAAAGAATCAAGTATAACCATGTTTTCCACTCTGAACGAATTTGTAATAAGATAATAACTGGTAATAAATACTGTCCAACCATTATAATTGTTAATATTTGAGATGGCATAAGACTATAAATATTCGTATAAAATGGTGGAATCAAAAGCTGGATATAACTTGCAATAACAAATGCAGTAGAAATTAATAAGAAATGTGGTTGCAATAAATGGATACACCCATCAACGATTCTTATATCGCGTTGCTTTATACCTTCTTTTAACATCTTAGGAATATAACGACCAGCAATATCAAAATGTCCTTGAGCCCAACGTTTTCTTTGGTTCCATGATTGCATAAATGTCAATGGTTTTTCATCATAAACAATAGCATCATGTGCCCAAGTTGTCCGAATCCCTTTGGTTAAAACCTTCATGGTAAATTCCATATCTTCCGTAAGGCAAGTTGCACCCCATCCAAATTCTTTTAAAATATCAGTTGAAATACACATACCAGTACCGCCAAGAACACTTGACAATCCAATATTAGATTTTGCTAAATGCCAAATGTGATTGGTTACCCAGAAAGCAATTGCAAACGTTCCTGAAACCCAAGTATCATGAGGATTTTTTGCATCCAAATAACCTTGAACTAATTTATCACCTTTGCATAAGCGATTATTCATTTCCAGTAAAAATTTAGGATGTACAAGATTATCCGCATCAAAAATAGCAACAGCATCATATTTGCGTTCAAAAGTAAATAACTTTGCAAACATCCACTCCATAGCAAAGCCTTTGCCACGCTCTTCTTTGTTCGTACGTTCACACACGATAGCGCCACACTTGCTTGCTACTGCTGCTGTATTATCCGTACAATTATCTGCAATAACATAAATATCATATAAATCTCTCGGATAATCTAGCACTTGTAAATTATCTACAAGCTGACCTATTACTTCTTCTTCATTATGGGCTGCTACTATGACAGCAAATGTTTTTTTCGGTGTTAAGATTTTCTTTTCTTTTCTACGCCAAACACCAAAAAAAGCAATGATAAAATAATATATCGTAAAGAAGAATATTATAATTTGAATTGGTATCATTAGATAGTCAAAAATATAGTTCATGGATTTTTCTCCTTTAAAATCCTCAATAATATTTTAATCGATAGTTAATTTAACATATATTGGTTATAATAATAATTAAATCAACCTTGGCCAAATAAACCAAAAGCAGTATTTAAAATTCCAAAAATAGTATAAGTGATAAATGGCACAAATAAAAGTCCCCAGAAATTCCCTGCATTTATAACGATAAAAATAGTCGCTACGGCTGTAAGCGCAGCAATTATAACTGGGATTATTCTAAGCTTTTCACCATATCCCTTAAAATCAGGATATTTTACGGTACTCACCATTAAATAACCAAAAACTATGACCATAAGAGGAAAAATAAAACCTTCTGGTTTTACTCCTAACATAATAAAAGTAGCTAAAAGACAGCCACCGGCAGGAATAGGCAGTCCCATAAAATAACCTTTTACAACACTTGTATTTACATTAAAGCGCGCTAACCGCAATGCACCACATGTAGCAAACATAATTGCTGCAAAATAGCCCCAATAGCCAAAATCTTTTAACAAGAATGTATATGACAGTATCGCTGGCGCAACACCAAATGATACTAAATCACATAATGAATCAAGTTCTTTACCAAAATCACTGCTCGCATTAAAAAACCGAGCAACTCTACCATCTAATCCATCAGCAACCATTGCTAAAACAATAAACATTCCTGCAAAAAAAAACTTTTCCTGTAATGTTGCCATAATAGATCCCATGCCTAACACCAAATTAAGTGATGTTAACATATTGGGAATTAAACTTCTCATTTACTAATCCTCCCGATAACGGTTTCTCCACCTTTGACTTTATCACCTTTTTGTACAATAATTTCCACACTCTTTGGAATAACCAATTCCGTACAAGAAGCAAATTTAATTAAACCATACCGTTCACCTTTTTGTAAAATATCATCTAACGTAACCCATGATACAATACGTCTAGCTAAAATCCCCGCAATTTGTGTAACAATAACACGAATATTTTCATTTTCTATCCCAATTGTATGACGCTCATTTTCAAAACCAACATCGTCTTTATAAGCTGGTATAAAACGTCCACACGTATATTGTTGAAGTTTTATTTTTCCAGCAATCGGGCTCCGATTAATGTGTACATCAAATACAGATAAAAAAATAATAACTTTATTACACGGCTCATTCACAAAGTCATCATCATCTACTTCAACAATACCCATTACAGTACCATCTGCGGGTGAAACGATTAAGCTCGTATCAGTTGGTATCTCACGTTTCGGATTACGAAAGAAAAATGCAAAAAATATAGCAAGAATACCTGGAACTACTGCCCAATAAGGACTAACGGTAAATCCTACAATAAAGGCTGCGAGTAAAGCAATTGCAATAAACGTATAGCCTTCTTTGATAATCGGAGCTTTTACCATATTACCCACCTCCATCTTAGCACCATGTACTTATCTACGACAATAAATTATTAATAAAATAGCTTTATCCGTTTATTTTCCCAAATAATTATAATACACACGATACTCTTTGTCTAATGTTTTTTTAAAGAACAAACTTTTAATACAAACCGAGGTAATGCCATCAAACGGCCAATTCTTTTGGGTTGCAACATTACACGATATAGCCATTCGAGTTTCGCTTTTTGCATCCATACAGGTGCACGTTTCACAACTCCAGCCATAACATCAAATGTACCACCAACACCAATGGCTACTGGCACCTCTAATTTATCTAAATATTTCACAATCCATTTTTCTTGTCTCGGTACACCTAATGCAACTAATAAAATATCAGGCTTTGCAGAATTAATCGTTTGAACTAACTCTGGTTCTTGTTCTAGCGAAAAATATCCATCTCTTACCCCAACAACATCAATTCCTATATATTTTTTTTCAGCATATTTTTTTGCTTTTTCCGCAACACCAGGAGCAGCGCCTAAAAAAAATATTTTAGTTCCTTTTCCAGCAACACGTTTTAATAAGTTTTGGACAAGATCATATCCCGCAACTCTTTCAGGCATTAAATGTCCATGATATCTCGCAGCCCAAACCGTTCCTGCTCCATCTGGAACAACTAAATCAGCATTATTTAAAATTGTTAAAAGCTCCGGATCCTCGTCAGCCATCATAATCATTTCCGCATTTGCAGTTGCAATCAAATGCGGTTTTTTTTCTTTAATATAGTCTTCTAAAATATCAACTGCCTCATTCATATTGACAGAATCAATCATTACGTTTAAAACTGGTACTTTTTTTGCTAACACTTTTCTACTCCTTAATTTATTCCAAATTTAAAACATTATTGCTATTGTATCATAATATCAAAAGTTGGGCAATCGTGGCAAAATTAACCACCAGCTATTTGATTTCTTATTATTTTCTTTTTCTGATTGATTTGGCAATATTTTTTCTTTAATTTTTTGCATTAAAGATTTTGGCTCCGTTCCCTTAACAAAAGCACTATACTCATCATCCTTACAATTTTTATCTGCTAGCTCACCTGTATCTGCACAAACATGAATATCTTTCACAATATTAGTTGGGACTTCAAACTTTGTTACCGGTTTGTTTTCTACTAACTTAAACATACATTTCCCCCAAAGTCCAGCAACTTGACTTCCTGATATTCCAACAGAACTACGATCATCGTTACCAACATAAATACCAATTAATAATTCCGGTGTGTATCCAATAAACCATGCTGTTTCATACCCATCTGTTGTCCCTGTTTTTCCAGCTGCCTCTCTACCAATAGCCGCAGCTGTAGCTGTTCCGTTTTTTATTGCTCCCATTAACATATCCGTCATAATATAAGCCACATCTTCATTTAATACAGCTTTTTGGGCCAACTGATAATTCGCTAACACTTGATTATGCTCATCTTCGACACGTAAAATAGAAATTGGCTGAGAAACAATTCCGTGATTTGCAAATGCGGTATAGGCAGAGCTTAATTCTAATAAATTTACACCAGTAGTAAGACCTCCTAGTGCAGCTGCCAGATTATTATCTTCTTCTTTTAATGTTGTAATTCCCATATTCTTGGCTAAATTCAATACCTCGTTCATCCCAACTTTTTGCCCCATTTTAACTGCAACACTATTAATAGACCATCGCAAAGCTTTCTTCATAGTCATTTTGCCAAGGTATTCTTTATCATAATTTTGTGGTTTATACCCAGAAATGTTAATTGGTTCATCTACAACAAGAAAATTACTCGCAAGCCCTTGATTTAGCGCAACCGTATATACGAAGGGCTTAAAAGCTGACCCGGGTTGCCTATATTCAAGCACAGCACGATTTCGCTGACTTTCCGTATAATTGTTACCGCCAACCATCGCCTTAATATAGCCAGTTTTAGGATCTAATGCAACAACTGCACCTTGGTATTTACCCAATACATTTTCAGCCACTTCTTGCGTCTTAAGGTCTAGAGTTGTATAAACTTTCAAGCCACGCTGGTAAACGGTTTCTTCTCCGTACTTTGCAACTAATTGTTCTGCGATATAATCAATAAAATAAGATGCATTGACTGATTTTTCTTTTTTATAAACGACAGCCAATGCTTCTGACTCTGCTTTGTTTCTTTCTTCAACATTGATATAGCCTTGCTCAAACATGCCATTTAAAACCACATTTCTTCTTTTTAATGCAGCGTTGATATCGCGGTAAGGAGAATATAAAACAGGCCCCCTTGCTAACCCCGCAATCATTGCACTTTCAGATAAATTCAATTCACTTGCGTGCTTATCAAAATATTTCTGTGCAGCAGCCTCTACGCCATATGCACCTTCTCCTAAATAAACTTGATTCAAATAAGCTTGTAAAATTTCAGACTTAGAAAACTTTAATTCTATAATAATTGCTAAGATAGCTTCACGAACTTTCCTTATTAGTGTACGCTCTTGTGTTAAAAACATTTCTCTTGCAAGTTGTTGTGTAATTGTACTGCCACCTTCGGCAATGCTACCTGCTTTAATATTCACAATAAGAGCGCGAGCAATACCAATCGGATCAACCCCCATATGTTGATAAAATCGAGTATCTTCATTTGCTACGATTGCTTTTGCTAAATATGGTGACATATTATTATTTGTTACTACGATACGGTTTTGTTCAAATAATTTTGAAATTAATTGGCCATTAATATCATATACTTGAGTTGCTGATATCAATTTTAAATCATTAATATTATTCGTATCTGGTAACCCTAGCATTGCATAGGAAGCTGTAGGTAAAACTAATATCATAATTACCATTATGATTAACTTATACATAAAAATACACTCTCCTTACCTCATTCTATATATTATGCCAATGGACTGCCATATTTACACATTACATAAAAAAGTTAACCATAAAAAAATACAAGACACACTACCATTAGATAGTGCGTCTTGTATTTCATTTAATTGCTATAATCAAATTAATTTTTCTTAGCAATTATGGCTGTGCGTATAGAAAGTTCTTTTAACTGCTCAGGTGCTACTTCAGATGGCGCTTGTGTCATAACACAAGTAGCGCTTTGAGTTTTAGGAAAGGCGATTACATCACGAATTGATGGGCGCTTAGCCATAAGCATAATTAAACGATCAAGACCAAAGGCAATTCCGCCATGTGGAGGAGTTCCATATTCAAAAGCATCAAGCAAATATCCGAATTTTGAATAGGCTTCTTCTTCGCTAAGTCCAATAGCTTTAAATACACGTGATTGTAACTCACGGTTATAAATACGAAGACTACCACCACCAATTTCAGTACCATTAAGAACCATATCATAAGCTTTTGCTTTAATACGGCCAGGATCAGATTCCAAATATTGAACATCTTCATCACGAGGTGATGTAAACGGATGATGCATTGCTACCCAACGTTTTTCATCTTCATTGTACTCAAACATAGGGAAGTCAACAACCCATAAAAACGATAATTTATCTGGATCAATTAGATTACATCTACGTCCCATTTCAAGTCTTAATTCGCCAAGTGCATGCGCAACAACAGATGGTTTATCAGCAATGATGAATACAAGGTCACCAGCTTCAGCTTTCATTGTAGCTTTTATATTGGCAAGAATATCTTCTGAAAAGAATTTAGCTATTGGCGATTTAATACCTTCTTCAGTATAAGTAATCCAAGCCAATCCCTTTGCACCGTAAATGGATACATAGTCAACTAAAGCATCTAATTCCCGACGTGGAGCATTTGAATAACCTTTTACATTAATCGCTTTCACTTGGCCACCATTTTGTAATACAGTTTCAAATACTTTAAAGTCAGAACCTTTTACTACATCTGAAAGATTTACAAGTTCCATATCAAAACGAAGATCTGGTTTGTCTGAGCCATACTTATCCATCGCTTCATCCCAAGTTAAACGCTTAAATGGCAAATCAAGTTCAGCACCAACGGCTTGTTTAAATAATTCTTTTGTCATTCCTTCCATCATATTCAAAATATATTCTGAATCAATGAAAGACATTTCAATATCTAGTTGTGTAAATTCAGGTTGGCGATCTGCACGTAGGTCTTCATCGCGGAAACATCTAACAATTTGAAAATATTTTTCATATCCTGCAACCATTAAAATTTGTTTAAAAAGTTGTGGTGATTGTGGTAACGCATAAAATTTACCAGGATTTACACGACTAGGCACTAAATAATCACGTGCACCTTCTGGTGAACTTTTCGTCAACATTGGAGTTTCAATTTCCATAAAACCTTGTTTATCAAGGAAATCACGCATTACTTTTGTAACACGGTGTCTAAGCATAAGATTGCGTTGCATTTCAGGTCTACGCAAATCTAAATAACGATATTTCAGTCTTAGAGTTTCATCAACATCAATACCATCTTGAATATAAAATGGTGGAGTTTTCGCTTTATTTAAAATTCTAAGTTCGCCACAATATACTTCAATTTCACCAGTTACCATATTAGGATTAATTGTTTCTTTAGCTCTTTCACGAACTTGTCCCTTCACAGCAATAACAAATTCTGAACGAAGTGATTCTGCTTTTTCAAATGCAGCAGCATCCATCTCAGAGGAAAATACTACCTGTACCATCCCAGAACGATCACGTAAATCAACGAAAATCAATCCACCATGGTCACGTCTTCTTGATACCCAACCACACAATACTACTTCTGAATCAGTATTTTCAGTTGTTAAAACGCCACAAGAATGCGTTCTTTGTAATCCCATTAATGTTTCCATTTTAATCCCTCACCTCAGCATACAGCTTATCCACTAAATCTTTAGCTTCAACTTTTTCTTGTTCACCAGTTTGCATGTTTTTAAGCATTGCACTAGCTTCTCTTACTTCATCTTCACCAATAATAATTGCATATTTTGCGCCTAATTTATTGGCTTGTTTCATCTGTGATTTTAAGCTTCTACCAGCGAAATCCATATCAGACTTAAAATCCGCTTTTCTTAAATCACATAATATCTTAAATGCTAATGGTTGCGCCTCTACATCAAGTGCTACAACAAAAGCATCTAGATTTACTTCAACACCAGGTAACAAATTTTGCTTTTCTAATGCTAATAAAACTCTTTCTAAACCAATTGCGAAACCAATTGCTGGTGTAGATGAGCCTCCACATTCCTCAATCAGCCCATCATATCTACCTCCACCACAAACGGCACTTTGCGCGCCAAGTGGAGAATATTGTATCTCAAATGCTGTTTTTGTGTAGTAATCAAGACCACGAACAAGACGTGGATTTAACACAAACTCTATATTAGCCGTTTTTAATAAATTTTTCAACTGATTAAAATGTGTATTACATTCCTCACATAAGCAATCCGCCATTTCAGGTGCCCCTTGTGACAGTTCTGTACATTTTTCATTTTTACAGTCCAATACACGCATCGGATTTCTATCATAGCGAGATTGACAATCATGACATAGTTCATCCAGTTTATCGTGTAAAAATGCCTGCAATTTTTCACGATAAACTGGACGACATTTAGGACAACCAACCGAATTAATATTTAATTTTAATTCAGTCAATCCCAATGATTTTAAAAATTGTACTGCTAAAATAATAATTTCAGCGTCAACTGCTGCATTTGAACTACCGATTGCTTCAATACCAAATTGATGAAACTGACGATACCGACCAGCTTGTGGGCGGTCATAACGAAACATTGGGCCTATGTAAAACAACTTATTTAGTGGAGTATCTGCATATAATTTATGCTCTAAATAAGCGCGAACGACAGCTGCCGTATTTTCTGGACGCAAAGTAATGTTTCTTTTTCCACGATCAGTAAATGAATACATTTCTTTTTCGACAATATCCGTTGTTTCACCAATGCCACGCAAAAACAACTCTGTATGTTCAAAAATTGGTGTACGAATTTCTTTATAACCATATAAATCACAGACACTACGTACTTTTCTTTCAACATAACACCATTGCTCACTACTATCAGGTAAAATATCTTTTGTCCCGCGAGGACCCATAGTTAGCATAAATTTATTCCTCCTTATTACCATACGCATGATTAACTAACGTCGTGCGTCTTTCTATATATTTATCTACACTATTAAGGTAGGTAGTTAAATCTTTTGCATTAAAAGAAGTTTCCATTGACCAATTATCCGTATTGATTACTTTTGTCGTTGCCGCAGGGCCAATACCAATAATTGTTTGCCTTTCCTCCATGATTTGGATATTATATAATCCTTCTGCCCCTTTTTTACTATAACCAATATTCTCCAAATTCCCGCGCATATATCCTTGTCGGTATAAATAATAAGGCTCCATGCCTAAATTTTCAGCATACTGCATTGCGATATCAAACATCTTCATCGTTGTTTCATCATCTGGCAATAAATAAACCTCTCGATTTGTTTTAAGGATTGAACCTCTCTTTAATGCCAGAGCATGCAAAGTAATATTATCAGGATTCAATACAGTTATCTTTTTCATAGTATCTTCGACATCCTCTGCTGTCTCACCAGGAAGTCCGATAATAACATCCATATTAATATTTCCCATTCCAGCACGCCGAAACTTATCGAATAGTTCTATTATATCCTGTATAGTATGTTTTCGTCCAATATGTTTTAAAGTTTTTTCCTGCATTGTTTGGGGATTAACACTAACACGGTTGACAAAATTTTGCATCATAGCTTTAATCTTTTCATCATTGACACTGTCAGGTCTACCAGCTTCTACTGTAAACTCCACTGTAGCTTCATTTAAAAACAAATTTTTTACCAGCTCTAATAATTCAGTAAATTCTTTAACTGGTAAACTTGTTGGTGTCCCTCCGCCAATATAAATATTTTGCACAAATAATTTATTTTTAGAAATAACGTCTTTTGCAGCTAAAATGTCTTTTTGTAATGTCAATAAAAATTGTTGTAATATTTCTTCTTTTGGTAAAATATAAGAAGGAAAAGAACAATAATGACATCTAGATAAGCAAAAGGGTATTCCAATATATAAACTTACCATATTGATTCCTTTTGCAGCTAAAAAGGGACGTTGTTTAAAAGCCAAAGTACTAATCAATTCAGCTTTTGCTTCATCGACATAATAATCATTTTTCAAACGCATGATTATTTCATCTTTAGACATACCCTCATCAATATATTTATGAATGATTTTTGTTGGTCTGACACCATGTAAAATCCCCCATGGTGCACCTTTTTCTCTAGTTAAACTCAAGAAAATATCATATAAATTCAACTTAATTAAGCGTCGTATCGCCGCTGGAATTTTTTCGCCTAATCTTGATGTTTTTTCTTTCGTTAGCTTTTTGACGACGATCCCATCATCTGTAGCACAAGTAACGGTTGTTACAACCTTCGCACATTCGAAAGTGACAACATCATTTGTAATAGAGAGTGACTCATAATCATATGTATTATCATTTTCCAAAAATTTTTCTGCTAAAATTTCTATTTTAAATAAATTTAAAATTTCATATACAATTTTAACAGTTACTTCTTCATCACTATTTAATGCAAAAGATTTAATTTTCACGTTTTGCTTGGCACTCCTGGCAATATCCATAGAATTTTACTTGATGGTCAACGATTTTGAATTTACATTTACCAGAAATATCATTTTCTAAGTTTTCAAGTAAATCATCTTCAAACTCACGAACATCACCACAATCCATACAAATTAAATGATGATGATGATGTTGCTTCGCATCTGTTTCATTAATTTCGTACCGACTTCTCCCATCACCGAAATCTATTTTTTGTAGTATATCCATATCACTTAGTAACTCTAGTGAACGATATACCGTTGCCAATCCAATTTCTGATGCATTTTGTCTTAATAAACTGTGCACATCTTCTGCACTTAAATGCTTATCTGAATTATCAATAAACACTTGTAAAACAATTTGCCGTTGCGGTGTCAATTTATATTGTCTTTCCTGCAACTTTTTTTTTAATTGATCCATTTTTATATGGTTTGCCATAATATTTTCTCCTCCGTAATCTAAAATATTCCATGATTTTTCTAACTAACAAGTTAATCTGTTTTGTATTAATAAATCCTCTTTCTAAATCCTGTAATAACAGTATTGAAACTTGTATCTTAACAATACTATAATCATAAATATGGATTATGATTACGTTCCCAACCAATTGTTGTTGTCGGTCCATGTCCTGGATAAACTTTTACAGTATCTGGTAAATTCATTAGTTGATTTTTAATACTATAAATAATATCTGTCATTGAACCATCAGGAAAATCACATCTTCCTATAGATTCAGCAAATAACGTGTCCCCACTAAACAAAATTTCTTCTGTTAATAAACAAATGCCACCCTTAGTATGTCCTGGCGTATGTAATACAGATAAATTTATATTGCCAATAGTAATACTATCCCCAGCATTTAAAATTATATCAGCATCGTCAGAAATGATACTAACACCAATATAAACAGACAAGTTTAATTTAGGATCTCCAAGCATTGGAGCATCATCGGCATGAATAGCAATCACTGCATTCGTCTTATTTTTAAGAATATTGTTTGCGCCAATATGATCTGCATGTCCATGTGTATTTACAATGTATTTTAATTGCAAATTATCTTGATCTATTTTTTCTAAAATTTTCTCTGCATTATCGCCTGGATCAATAACAAGTGCCTCTTTTGTATCTTCACATGAAACAATATAACAATTGACACCTAGTTGTCCTACGGTCAGTTGATTTACCTTCATACCTTACCCCTCTTTTCCGCCTGATGCTAATGAACGACAAACGCTATAAACATCCTTTGCACGCCGAAACTTTGTCATAATAGTTTCAATTTGAGTAGAATTTTTTACTTCTAGACTCATAGTAACCGTTGCCGTTTTATTTCTATGTGTTCTCGCATTAATAGAACTTATATTAATTTTTGATTCTGATGGAACCATCATTAAAGCATTTAATACGCCAGACTTATCATTACAAACAATGTCAATGGTAACGGTATATAATTTATCAGAATCAATATCCCAACTTACTTCAATCATTCTTTCAAATGCGTCATGCGAACTTACTACATTGGCACAGTCAGAACGATGTACCGATACTCCTCTACCACGAGTAATATAGCCTGTAATCTGGTCACCTGGTATTGGATTACAACATCTTGCCAATCTAACCAATACCCCGCCTTCTCCTTCAACTAAAATACCATGACTTGATTTTTTCTTTATATTACGAGGTTTTAAACTTTCTAATATTTGAGAGATATCTTGTGGTGTTGCCTTCTGTACTTCTTTTTTATACATTTCAATTAACTTACTCATAATACCATTAATTGTTACGCCACCATATCCTAATGCAGCTAGTAAATCATCTTCATTTAAAATATTAAGTTTTTTAGCGACATCTTTTAGACGATCACCTTTTAATAACTCTTTACTATCATATCCAAGTCGTTTGCTTTCTTTTTCAAGCAATTCACGACCACGTTCAATATTCTCTTCACGTTTCGCTTTTTTAAACCATTGTCTAATTTTATTACGAGTTTCGGAGGAAGCTACAATATTGAGCCAATCACGACTTGGTCCATTATTTTGTTTATTCGTAATAATAGAAACAATATCGCCATTTACCAATTTATATTCAAGTGGGACAATTTTTCCATTTACTTTAGCTCCAACACAACTATGTCCTACATCTGTATGAATACGATATGCAAAGTCGAGTGGAATTGATCCCGCTGGTAAATCAATTACATCACCTTTTGGAGTAAATACAAAAACTTCGTCGGAGAAAACATCGACCTTTAAAGCTTCTACATATTCCCTCGGATCACTCACATCTTGCTGTAAATCAATAAGCTGTCTAAGCCACGACATTTTTTGGTCATAATCTTTTGCTGCCCCAGCACTCTTTCCAGCTTCTTTATATTTCCAATGTGCAGCTACCCCATACTCAGAAACTTTATGCATCTGAAAGGTTCTAATTTGAATTTCAAGTGGATACCCTTTACTGCCAATTACAGTTGTATGAAGCGATTGATACATATTTGATTTTGGCATTGCAATATAATCTTTAAATCTACCTGGAAGTGGCTTCCAAAGTGTATGCACCATTCCCAAGACCCCATAGCAATCTTTTACACTATCTACTAATATCCGTACAGCAGACAAGTCATAGATTTCACTAATATCTTTATTCCCTTTTTTCATCTTTTTATAAATACTATAAAAATGTTTAGCTCTACCCTGAATTTCAGATTTAATTTCAACCGTAGCCAACCGTTCCTGTAATACGGTAATAGCATCGTCAATAAACTCTTGTCGCTCTTGCCTTTTTTGTTTTACTTTTTCCACTAAATCATAATAAGCTTCAGGTTCTAGATATCGTAAACACAAGTCTTCTAATTCCCATTTGATATTGGAAATACCTAATCGATTGGCTAATGGTGCATAAATTTCAATGGTCTCCTTGGCTATTCGCTTTTGTTTATCTTCACGCATACACTTTAACGTCCTCATATTATGTAAACGGTCAGCTAATTTGATTAATATAACGCGAATATCTTTTGCCATAGCTAAAAACATCTTACGATAATTTTCTAATTTTTGTTCTTCTTTAGATTTATATTCCATACGACTTAACTTCGTTACACCATCAATGAGCATAGCAATTTCTTCGCCAAAAATTTGTTTCATTTGATCTATTGTATATGTAGTATCTTCTACAACATCATGCAATATTGCCGCGCTAATCGTAAGTGCATCAATTTGAAGCTCTGTCAATATTTGTGCAACACCTAATGGATGATGAATATATTCTTCTCCTGAAGCACGTACTTGCCCTTTATGAGCGTCATGTGCCAGTACATATGCCTTCTGAACAAGTTCAACAGGCGCCTCTGGTTGATATTCTTGTATTGCTTTTATAATATCATCAATCGTTATTAATTTATAATCTTTTTTACTCATCAATATTCAACCCCATTATAATACACTTCATATAATTATTGTAATTATAGCACTATCAGTCAGGATATATCGGCTTATTTATCCAAGTTAATAAATTTTCTTTACTAGCATTCATAACTTGGTCTGAAAAATCATTGAATGCTTTTCTTTCAATCATTCCCTCAACATAAGTATTGGAATCTTCAAGTTTTAACTTTTCTGTTGGAGCAGCATTAAAATAAATCTTTCGCTTCGAATGAAAAGTTTCCCTCCAAATCAATCCCAGTTCCTCTAGTATCTTTAAACATATACTTACACCTGACTCGCCAAGAAATCCATTATATTTATCTGTAAATTGTTCTGCAAGTTGCTGATTTGTTAATTCAATTCCTAAATTTTCTTTACTATTAGATTTTAAAATCAAATAAAACTTACCTATGGTTTCTCTTTCTGGTGCGCGTTCTTTTAAAATTAAATTATTTAGTTTTATATCATCTTTACCAAATATAAAATGAACTAAACTATAATTGCCATCCCGTCCAGCTCTACCACATTGTTGGTTAAATGTCGTAATATCAAATGGCAAATGATATTGTACCACATGACGAATATCTGGAAGATCAATACCTTCCCCAAAAGCACTAGTTGCAATCACAATTTGTAAGGTTCCAGCTCTAAACCATTCTTCAACTTTTACACGCCATTCATTACTTAGTCCAGCATGATAAAAACCAATGCTATCTTGCAATTCAGGATACAACTCTCTCAAATTACTTGCAATTTCAACTGCTTTATTACGACTATTTACAAAAATCAATACTTTTTCATTTAGCTTAATCATTGACTTTATATATGCTAATTTATCACTTATATTTCTCGCATCATTTACTTGTAAATTTTGACGAACTGTTTTATCTATAATAACATGATCAATCCATAATGTTTCTTTTATCTTTTCTGTTGTAACTTGATCAGCAGTAGCCGTAACACCAAGCACTAAGGGATTTCCTAATTTTTTTATTGTTTCACCTATCCGTTTGTATGCAGATCGCTTATTTCCTTCTGCAATATGATGACATTCATCAATCACGATAAAACCGATTTTACCACTAAGATGTTTTAAATAATTAATATTTGCTTCCATAAATTCTGGCGTTGTTAGTAGAATATCTACTGTCTCATTTTGCAGTGCTTCAAATAAATCTGCTCGCTCCCTAGTTGACAAAGTACCATTACCTTTATATGCACCGACATCAAGAGGTTCCATTTTTCTTGTTAAACTATTATATTGGTCATTTACTAATGCACGTAACGGATAAATAATAATCGTCATTTTTTTCTGTTTCATGGCTATCATCGCTGCATGCGTTTGGAAAATCGCTGATTTTCCTCGTCCAGTTCCCATAATCACCAAAGTTCTTTGATTTTGAACTAAACATTCCAAAGCCTCTTTTTGACTTTTATGATATTCTCTATCACCAATTAAACTTCTTCTAACATCATCAAGTGTAAATTCTTGATCTTTTAAGTTTTTAGAAGACTCTTTCTGTTCTTTATATACAAATATATTAACACCTAATGTTTCGCTAGCCTGTCCTGTTAGCATTGTAACAGTGGCTTCATATTTTGTGCCACTATCAATTATTGGTGCTAAAAACTTTGCAATATCAGCTTTTAGAAAGCCAATTTCATTACCATCCATAGTTTGAAGAATAATTGCATTTATATCAAATTGATTATCTTTCTGCCTTTTTACTTCTAACAATTGCCCCGCGATTAAAGTAGCTATTATTCGTTGTCTATTATCAAAGGTTACACCAACTACTTTTGTAAAAAAAGATTCTACCTCGCCTATATTTTGATATTGTTCAACTTCATTTCTGGTCAAATACAATTCATCTAATTCCGTAACTGTTTTCACTATGTTACGAAACGCATATGCTTTTAGTTGTATATTACATTTTCCTTGCCATTCATTTATTTCTGGTTGAAACGCCAAATCAATGTTTTTTTCTTGGATTAAATTAAGAGCTAACTCGCCCATTCCCCAAGCAATTCCATTCACTATTTGTTCCTTTTCTTTCATGCGAAATCTTAAATGCTTACCATCCTGCCCTATCGGACTGGCGTCTATTAAATGCAAACTGTTACAAGCGAATATAGGTCGGGGATTTCCCATCCCATATGGTTCTAAGCATTCTAAACTTTTAATGAATTCAAGATTTATATCATGTAAAGTCACAGTAGCATCAATTCGAATTTTAGGCACATAATCTTCTTCCGTTAATACTTCTTGAGCAATTTCGGTTAATCGTTGACGTAACAATGGTATATTTTCCAGCAAAACACTCAAACCTGCAGCTTGTGCATGCCCACCAAACTTTTCTAATAAATCACTACACTTTTTCAGTGCTTTATAAATATCAAAACCATGAATACTACGACAAGAGCCCTTACCCATACCATCGGTTTCACTAATAACAATAACAGGCTTATAATATTTATCAACTAAACGTGAAGCTACAATACCAATAACACCAGTATGCCAATTGCGTCCAGAGATAACAATTACTTTTTCTGTACTCATATCAAACTGGTTTAAAGATTCTTCCGCCTTCAATAAGATGTCTTTTTCTATTAATTGCCGTTCTACATTATCATTTTCTAATACCTCTGCAACTTGATCCGCCTTAGATAAATCATCAGTTAATAGCAATTGCACACCTGTCAACGCACTATCTATACGTCCCGCAGCATTCAATCGAGGAGCAAGAACAAACCCAACTTTGCCCGCATCTATTTTCTTATCCGCTAAACCACAATGTTTAATTAAAGATTGCAAGCCTAAATTCCTTGTACTATTTAACTGTTCTAAGCCGAGGGTAACAATTATTCTATTTTCACCAGTTAAAGGAACAATGTCAGCAATTGTGCCCAAGGCAACAATATCTAAATATTCTCTAAGCTCAAGTCTTTTAATGGTCTTCCACAAAGCTTGGCATAATTTATAAGCAACACCAACGCCAGCAATTTCTTTATTAGGATACAAGCAATCTGATTGTTTTGGATTAATAATAGCAAAAGCCTTGGGGAGTATTTCTGGAGGACGATGATGATCGGTAATAATAATATCAATTCGACTATTTACGTGCTCAACTTCCATAATCGAACTAACACCACAGTCAACTGTAATCAGCAATTTAGTACCATCTTTAATAATACTTTCTATTGCATTTGCATTAAGTCCATATCCCTCATTTTGTCTCTCCGGGATATAGTAAGTGACAATTGCTCCCAATGAAGCTAATACTCTAACCAAAACAGCTGTCGCAGTAATCCCATCAACATCATAATCACCATATACTGTAATTTTTTCTTTATTGTCTATAGCGTTTATAATTCTTTGTATAGAAGAATCCATCCCCTTTAACAAAAATGGATCCAGAAAAACTTGGCTTTTGCTATTTAAAAACTCATAAGCTTTTTTTTCATCAACTATGCCACGATTTATCAAAAGTTTTGCAATTACTTTAGATATCTTTAATTTTTCAATTAAATTTGTTTCTAAATCAGGATATTCCAATGAAAAATTCCATATCTTTTTATTGATCACATGACCACCACCTTACTGTACCACTAGCCTATATAATAGCAAAACTCGGTATGCACCGAGTTTTGTAGTTACAAAATCATCTCAATCGTTTATTATTCGATAAAAGATTACATTATTCCTTTAAAATAACAAAAAATATAATCACACCCTATTCAATCAAACATTTAAACAGTCTAAAAAACCACGAAGCACAATTCACCGCGCCTCGTGGTTTTATCTTATTTTGCAGTTTTCAATTTTTCTGCTACACGTTTATTATCTGCATAATTTCTAAATGTTATCCACAATGGACTCGCTGTAAAGATAGAAGAATATGCTCCACAAGTAATGCCTATTAATAATGCAAAAGAAAAATTCTTCGTTGATTCTCCACCAAAGAAATATAAAGCTGCAGTAGTAAACAGCACTGTAAGTACTGTGTATATGGAGCGTGTCATTGTCTGCCATATACTTGTATTAGCAAGTTCTACTAAATCGCCACCTTTACGGTGATGCAGTTTTAGATTCTCACGAATCCTATCAAAAATTACAATGGTATCATTTATTGAATAACCAATAATTGTAAGTATAGCTGCTATAAATGTAGCATCAATTTCTTTTTGTAATATCGAAAATACACCTATAACAATAACAGTATCATGAACTAATGCAAGCACCGCTGAAATTGCAAACTTAAATTCAAAACGCCAAGACACATACACAATAATTAATACCCAAGAGATAAGCATTGCCCAAATAGCTTGTAATGCAAGCTCCGATCCCATGACGGCACCGACTCTCTCTGTACGTAAGACATCATAATTGCCAAGTTTATTTCCTATCTCAGCTAACACTGCCCGACGTGTTTCATCAGATAAATCAGCGGTTCTAATTAAAACATTTTCTGCCGCTGTTGCAGACTCATCATTACTTGCCAACTGAATTGTACTGTGATCTAACTGATACTCTTTTAAAACATCACGAACTTCAATAACAGTTACTGGTCTTGCAAATTTTAAATCCATTAATGTTCCACCAGTGAAATCAATGCCTAAATTAAACCCTTGCGTCGCAATGGAAATTATCCCAGGAATTAAAATTAAAATAGAAATTATGTACCACCATTTGCGCCTACCTATAATGTCAAATTTTTTCATTCGTTTTCACCCCTGACGCACCATAAACTCTGCCATCCTTAAAAATATTTGAACTAATTAAAAGCTTTAATAAATACTGTGTAAACGCAAAAGCTGTAATCAGACTTATAACAATACCTAAGCCTAAAGTAATTGCAAATCCCTTAACAGTGCCAGTACCTAAAAAGAAAAGTACTGTTGCCGTAATAATTGTTGTTAAATGCGAATCGATAATTGTGGCAAAAGCTCTAGAAAAGCCTGCATCCATAGCAGCCCTCAGCGTCTTGCCTAATCTATATTCTTCTTTAAATCTTTCAAAGATCAATACATTAGCATCAACAGCCATACCTATAGATAAAATGATTCCAGCAATTCCGGGTAAGGTTAAAGTAGCATCTAACATTTTCAATGCAACCAATGTCATCAATACATATGCCATTAATGCTATATTGGCAATAAATCCTGATAAATGATAAAAAACTAACATAAAAATTATAACCGCACCAATCCCAACTGCAAAAGCAAATTCACTTTTGTCTTTGGAATCTTGTCCGAGTGTTGGACCGACTGTTCTAGTCTCAATAACATCTACTTTTACAGGCAGTGACCCTGACCGAAGTAAAATTGCTAAGCGTTGCGCTTCTTCAATCGTTCTAGAACCTGTAATCACAGCTTTACCGCCAGTAATTGCCTCTTTTACATTTGGATTCGTTAATATTTGTTTATCTAAAAGAATGGCAATATTTTTACCTACATTTTTTGCAGTTAAATCAGCAAATTTTTTACCACCCTCATCAGAAAACTCTAAAGCAACTAAATTTTGATTTGATTGGTCAATCTGCGCTTTCGCATCTTTTAAATCTTGACCAGTCATAACAGTAGCGCCACTATCATCTTGGAATTCTAGCATTGCCGTTTTACCTAAGATTTCAATTGCTTTCTCAGGATCTTTTACCCCTGGTAACTCAACGATAATTCTCCGTTCTCCTTGTCGTTGAATAATTGGTTCTGTCAAACCTAATTCATTTACACGTTTTTCAATAATTTTGACAACTCTTTGCACTGCATCTTCATTTACAGGTGCTTCTGGAGTATCAACTGCTTCAAGAACTACATGGGTACCACCTTGCAAGTCTAAGCCTTGCTTAATCGAGTGAGCTAACGGTGATATATAATAGCAAAACACGCCAATTATAGCGACTATTATCACCGCGAGCTTAGCAAAATTTTTCTTTCTCAACTAAAATTCCCTCCATTTATAATCCAATCCATAATACATAGTTTATTATAGTCGCCTAGTTATGATTATGTCAATTCGTGGTTAAACATCATAATAATTCATTACCGTTAATCACTAGACCAAATCTACATTTTAAAAAAGCTGCAGCCCTTCTACACATAATCATTCGCTCTAAAAATATTTCAAAATATTCCATTACTGGACAAATTTTTGTATCAATTGCTAACAATAATTTAACCGTACGATTTTCGGCATCAACTTGAATGACTGAACTTTCCGCAGCAAAATTAACCCTATCATGAATTTCAAAAGTTGCAAAATCGGTATTAGTAACGCGTGTACGATGAACATCCGATTTATCAGCTAAAATCAATGCAGAAGCAACATGGTTTACTGCATTACCACGTTCTTCCTCATGGTTACCAATCGCAGAAATAACAAGTGCAATTTCTTCTGGTTGCATTTCCAGCCTGGTCAAAATATTATACGCCATAATAGCACCCATTCCACCATGATTAAAACGATTCACAAGATTTGCAATATCATGCAGGTAACCTGCCATTTCAGCAAGCTCGCAATCACGTACTGAGTATCCTAAGACTTCTAGTATCTCTCTTGCACGTTTTGCAACAATAGACACATGCCGTTTTCCATGTTCCGTAAAACCCAATTGCCCAAGATATTCTGTACTACATTTCAAATAAACACTAATTTCATGATCTTTCCTTAAATCCTGTATCGTTATCCTTGACATCATTTTTCCTCCTAATAAAGTTTAGTATAGTTTGAAGGACTTCATCTCTACTAAGTTCATCTGTCTGGACATATAAATTAGCATTTTCTCTTGCATCGCGTAGGCGTTCATGTTGAATTTCTAACCGTTTTTCATCCCAAGTAACAAAACGTCTTTTTTTAATGGCTGAAAGTGTCGCATCAATCATAACAAGTAAATCAGGCTTTTTTCTATTCCAGAACTTTTTGATACACGAATGTTCTTGTGCTACATTATACGCATCGATTCCAGCTTCTCTTAACCCCTTTACTAGTGTTGTTTTTCCTGACGCACATACACCGACAATGGCAACAAGCATATTTTCACCTTCTAATACGGAAAAGAAATATTAACACGCCGTATTTTATTAGTATACTCCTTATCACTAATTCCCATTACAACGACAGTCATATCGTCACCAGGGCGGTCATCATCTAGTGATAAAGCATATTCAAGAATACTATCTGCAATAAAGTCTGCATCTTCCACAGTATTTTCTTCAATAATTTTTAATATGCGTTTAAAATCAATTTCCTTTCCACGTTTTTTTCCTGCTGCATGGATACCATCTGAATAAGAAACTAAAAGCATACCCATTTCTAATGGTAATTGATAAATAAGTGGCTTCATATGACGGTGCACCCCAATCGGATTCACTTCATCATCATAAATCGTGGTATAATCCTCAGTTTTTACGATTGTTGGACAATTTGAATTTCTACTAATAACGACTGTATCAGTTTCAAAGTCCGCACTAAAAATAGTAAGCGTACAAGAAACTTGACCATTTTTAGTGGCGTATAAATAATCATGAACAGCACGGGCAACTGCACCATCTCGCGTACCATCTGCAATTAAAGACACTGCTTTATTCACAACTAAAGTACTTGTATTTTTACCAGATTTACCACTACCTTGACCATCCGCTAAAATTGCAGAAATCCCACCTTGTGGGCGCTCTGAAAATTCCACACTATCGCCAGAATGCGATACAGCATACTTTGTAGTTTTGGCTATGCCAATTTTTATTTCCATATTTTCTCCTGTCTATCACAAAACAGGCAAAATGTAACCTAGCTACATTTTGCCTGTTTTGCAATTTATTATTCCGTCTTTGGTTACAATATAATGAACTAAATAATCATGTGGCATAGAAGGAACATCTTCAAGCACTTGGCAAGAAAAAGCAAGTCCCACCAATTTGGCATAATCTGCTTTTTCTAAGAAACGATCGTAAAAACCAGCCCCCATACCAAGACGATGTCCATATCGATCAAAAGCCACCCCTGGCATAATAATCAAATCAATTTCTTTAATATTAACTACATTCACATTTAATTTACTAACGGTTAATATATCCAAATCGCCTCGAACCAATTCATTTAAGTCATGAATAATAACTGCATCCATAATACCAACCCTATCACGTATATATGGAACACAAACTGATTTTCCCTGTCTTAGTGCATAATCAACTATTTCATAAGTTTGCACTTCATCTTTCATTGCTAAATAACACATGATCGACCTTGAATTTTCAAACAATTCGCTACACTTTAAATGACTTATAATTGCATTGCTTTCAATTTCAACTCTATCATATGTTAAACTACGTCGTATTTTTAAAATATCTCTACGTAATTTTTTCTTCTCATTTTGTAATTCGTCCAAAATCTTATTGTTCAGCCTTTTTTTCTTGTGTTACATTGGTATTTATAGAAGCTCTTGCAACTTCTATTTCTACTTTATCTGCAATTTTTACTGTAACAATATTTTCTTTAATCCCTGTAATTTCGCCATAAATACCACCAATTGTCATAACTTTATTGCCTTTTTTAAGACTATCTAACATTTCTTTGCGACGGCTTTGCTCTTTTTTCTGCGGCCTATACAGCATAAAATAAAAAATTACAATCATTACAACAATTGGTCCATAAGAAACTAACATATTCATCATTTCCGGGCTTAAATCCACGTAAAATCCCTCCAACTAAAGATATCTTATTTTTAATCACTTAGATTTACTTTCGACGATTTTTTTTAAAGTCCTTTTTAACGCTGATAGTTTGCTAAGAAATTACTTCTGAATTCTGTAAAACGATCTTCTACAATAGCCACGCGCATTTTACGCATAAAGTCCAATAAAAAATATAAATTATGTATTGTCATTAAACGTAAACCAAAAATTTCATCTGTTTTTAATAAGTGTCTGATATATGCTCTGGAGAAATTTTGACAAGCATAGCAACCACATTCATTATCAATCGGTCTAAAATCGCGAGCGTATTCAGCATTTTTAGCAACTATTCTTCCATTCCATGTCATCGCTGTACCATTTCTTGCTACACGAGTGGGGAATACACAGTCAAACATATCAATTCCATGCATGACACCCTCCACTAAACAATCAGGCGTTCCTACCCCCATTAGATAACGAGGTTTATCTTTTGGTAATTGGCATACTGTATGCTCTAATATCTCATACATCAAATCTTTTGGTTCTCCAACGCTCAAACCACCAACAGCATATCCAGGAAAAGCAAGGTCTACTAAACCACGCACACTCATCGTGCGTAAATCTTTATACATACCACCTTGTACAATACCAAATAAAGCTTGATCCTCACGTGTCAATGTGTCTTTACACCTTTTTGCCCACCGAGTAGTTCTCTCCGTCGATTTGCGTGCGTAATCATGCTCAGCTGGATAGGGTACACATTCATCAAAAGCCATTATAATATCGGCCCCTAAGTTCATCTGCACTTTTGTTGCAACTTCTGGTGATAAGAACTGTTTCGATCCATCAATATGTGACCGGAAGGTAACTCCATCCTCAGTAATTTTTCTTAATGCCCCTAGACTAAAAACTTGAAAACCACCACTGTCTGTTAATATTCCACGATCCCAATTCATAAATTTATGCAAGCCACCAGCTTCTTTTACTAAACCATCCCCTGGTCTTAAGAATAAATGATAAGTGTTACTCAAAATAATCCCCGCACCCATATCTTTTAACTCGTGTGGCGACATAGCTTTTACTGTAGCTTGAGTCCCAACTGGCATGAAAATTGGTGTATCAAATACACCATGTGGCGTATGTAATCGTCCTGCCCGTGCCCCTGTCTTTGAACATTCTTTCACTAATTCGTATTTTACCGCCAAAATAAATCCTCCTAAATCCCTATTTTATAAGCATTGCATCGCCAAAACTAAAAAATCGATATTTTTCTTTAACTGCCTCTTCATACGCTTTAAATACAACATCTTTTGTAGCAAAAGCACTAATAAGCATTAATAACGTAGATTTGGGCAAATGAAAATTCGTTATTATTGCATCAATGATTTTAAATTCATAACCTGGATAAATAAAAATCTCTGTCCATCCACTTGTTGCTTCAATATAATCTTTTTTCTTGCTTGCTGATTCTAATGTACGAATGGCTGTAGTTCCGACTGCTATAACTCTGCCACCACGTTGCTTGGTTTCATTAATTAACAGTGCCGTTTCTTCAGGTACACAATAGTATTCTCTATGCATTACATGCTCTTCAATCTTATCCACATTAACTGGTCGGAATGTTCCTAGTCCAACATGTAATGTAACAAAACCTAACTTTACTCCCATGGCTTTTATTTCTTCTAACATTTCTTTTGTAAAATGCAAACCAGCGGTAGGAGCTGCCGCTGAACCACGTTCACGCGCATAAACAGTTTGATACCGTTCCTTATCGTCTAATGTTTTTTTTATATATGGTGGCAATGGAGTTTGTCCTAAACGCTCTAAGATTTCCTCGAAGATACCATTGAAATGAAACTTTACAATCCTACCACCAAAATCAGTGTCACTCATCACTTCACAGGAAAGTTCATCTCCAAATTCAATCACTGCACCAGTTCGAGCTTTTTTCCCTGGCTTTACAAGAACTTCCCATTCATCACCAGTTTGGCGTGCAAGTAAAAACACTTCTACCTTTCCGCCAGTTTCAGCTTTGCTGCCAACTAGTCTTGCTGGAATGACTCTTGTATCATTAAATATTAACGTATCTCCTGGCACAAGGTATTCTTTTAAATTATAAAATCTCTTATGTTCTAAAGTCTGATCTTTTTTATCTACAACCAATAATCTCGAATGATCTCGCAGTTCGCATGGTGTTTGCGCAATCAATTCTTCTGGTAAATTATAATCAAAATCTGATAATAACATATTCTACTCCTTATAAAATTAATATACTTTCTTTATTTCTATTCCTTGATAATAATGTCTTAATATTTCTTTAAAATATAGACTATTCGTCTCTGGGCTTTTTTCAGCCATCGCTTTTGATCCCCATTGCGATAGCCCTAGTCCATGCCCCCAACCAAATCCATTAAATAAAATAAGTTCCCCAGGTCGACCCGTGACCCTTCTGGTGTTTTCCTTATCAGTTATTAGACCTTTTTCTTTATACGGCGGCAAATTGACATCAATATCTTTTTTATAATACATCCCAATTTGCACATCAATTTTTTTCTCATTTGGAACAACAAGACTAACATCAAATAACGTACTATTTAAACCAAGTATACTTCTAGCTTTATTCCCCTCAATGCTGATACTACCTTTATCACCAATAAAGCCCATCGTCTTGATACGACCAGAAGCACTTCTATCATTTGCGTTTTTGCTATCTTTATTTAGCGGTGAAACCTCAATTGCCTGTAGTATCCCAATGTTATAGCCTGCAGTTTGCAATTTGCTTTGCACTTCGCTTGGCGTCATTTTCTTTTCCCACTTATAATTAGGCGCCCCTTGATCATAATCTTCTACCGAACGTAAATATGGTAAATAAGAACCCCATACGTCTTCAGAATTTTCAGTTCGTCCACCTGCACTGCTATGAAAAACAGCTGAAATCGGTTTCCCTTTATAAAGCATTACCAATCCATTTGTGTCATCAACCGCCTTCGTACTTCTATCCATTTCTACTGTTTTTCCATTGTACACTTGACAATGCGTCGTTGCACATACATCATAGCCTTCCGCTTCATGTTTATGCATATTATTTAATACAAACGTTCTAGCCGCAACAGCCTGAGATTTTACTGCCTCTAAATGCCAAGATGCTGGCATTTCACTCGGAACAATGCTATATAAATATTGTTCAATAGGTAATGTGTTAATTACTGTCAATCCCTCTTTATTTACATTCGTAAGAGTAACCTTACCACGATATTTTTTCTTATTTACATTAATGCCAGCATCTACATTGTTTTCTTGTAGACTTATTTCCATTGCTTTTAAATTTACAAGTTTATCGTTTACCATTACTTTATTATCCTTGACTGTAATATAAACCTTAGCATTGGCTTCATATTGCCCAACCACCTGGCCATTATCTATATTTTTCAAACTAAAAGGAACTTCTGATGAGATATAAACACTAGATTGTTTCGACCACAATCCAACTCGTATAGTGGGTTCAGATAAATACAATTCATCTGCTGGACTAGCAAAGATATAAGTATAATTACCAAGTAAAAGTAACATATAGATTAGGCATATTTTATATAATTTCAATCTAGAACCACCTCAAGCTTTTAATATATCAATCACTTCTCATTTTGGCTTACAATAACGTTCTTTTTCGCTAAAAATACATCCACAATAAGGTTGACGATATAATTCTAAATCACGACTAATTTTCACTCCATCATACCAACCTGGACGAAAATCTTCATAGATAAAAGTTATTTTTTCCTCCTCTGCAATTTTTTTTGCTATTTGAGTAATTAATTCATGTTTTTGATATGGACTTACCAGTAAACTTGTTGTAAAACAATCGTACCCATTTTCTTTTGCAACCCTAGCGACTTGACGTAACCGTAATTCATAACACATATAACAACGACCATTTGGCGCATTTAGCGCGCTTCGCAAAAATTCTTCTAGTGTATAATTATCATCTGTAATTATTTCTAAATTCATTTTCGTTGCAAATTCTCTTGCTGTTTCTAATCGATGCATAAATTCTTTATACGGATGAATATTTGGATTAAAAAAATAGCCTGTCGGTTCATAGCCCATTTCACGTAATTTTTTTAATGGAAATGCGGAGCATGGCCCACAACACATATGTAATAGCATTTTCATAGATCTCACCAAACCTCTAAAGTATATTATTAGTATATTATTTTGACAATTCTTCACTCTTACTCAATGGAATTCCCAGGTGTTGATATGCCGCTAATGTTGCAACTCTCCCACGCGGAGTTCGATTTATAAAACCAAGTTGCAATAAATATGGTTCATAGATATCTTCAATCGTATCTGTCTCTTCGCTAATAGATGCTGCTAACGTGTCAAGTCCCACTGGTCCACCATCAAACTTTTCTATAATAGTAAGCAGCATTGTTCTATCTGTATTATCAAGTCCACATTTATCAACTTCTAACATTGCTAGAGCTTTATCAGCAACACTATCGGTAATAATGCCGTCCCCTGTAATTTGTGCAAAATCTCTAACACGCTTTAACAAACGATTGGCAATCCGAGGTGTTCCTCTAGATCGCTTTGCAATTTCAAGTGCCCCTCTATCTTCAATAGCAATATTTAGAATTTCAGCAGCTCGTTTGATAATATGGATCAATGCCCTTGGCTCATAATATTCTAAACGTGAAATAACACCAAAACGATCACGTAATGGCGCAGCAAGTGCTCCCGCTTTTGTTGTTGCCCCGATTAAAGTGAATGGTGCAATATCTAAACGAATGGAACGCGCACTTGGTCCCTTGCCAATAATAATATCAAGAGCAAAATCTTCCATTGCAGAGTATAGAACTTCCTCAACATTTCTCGATAAACGATGAATTTCATCAATAAATAATACATCTTTTTCACCAAGATTCGTTAAAAGTGCTGCCAAATCACCTGAGCGTTCAATCGCTGGTCCAGATGTAACACGAAAATTCACCCCTAACTCATTTGCGATAATCGCTGCTAAAGTTGTCTTACCTAGCCCTGGTGGACCATATAATAAAACATGATCCAATGCCTCACCACGAGATAAAGCCGCTTGTACAAAAATTGATAAATTATCTTTAACTTTATCTTGTCCAATATATTCGATTAACTTTCTTGGTCTTAAGCTATATTGCCATTGATCAACTTCTTGCTCTTCACCAATGACAATCCTATCTTCAAATTCTTCCATTGTTACCTCCTGGCAAATTCCTTTAATACCATTCTAATTGCTTCTTCTACTGATTTAATCTCACCAATTTTACGTAAAATTGGCAAAAATTCGGCCTGGGTATACCCGAGCGTCGCTAATGCTTGACTTGTCTCAGAAAGAATATCTGTATGATCTACAGTATCAAGAATTAAAGCTTCTGGTACCTCTTCTGCTAATGCAAATCCCATCTTATCATGTAATTCTAAAATCAATCGTTCTGCAGTTTTTTTACCGATTCCAGGTAATTTTGTAAGCGTAGTAATATTTTTTTGACTGATTGATTTACATAAAGTCTCAACTGTAATCGTTGACATCATCCCTAGAGCAACTTTAGGACCAATTCCTGATACTGAAATAAGTTTCAAAAATAAATCATATTCTGTTTGTGTATAAAACCCATATAAATTCATCGCATCTTCACGCACATTCAAATATGTAAATAATTTAATTTCTTTGTTTAGTACTAATTTTTGTCTTGTCGAAGAAGCGATAAAAACTCGATAACCAACTCCTTGTACATCAACAAAACAAGTATCTATCATAATGTGGCTTACTGTACCACGCACATATCCAATCATAATTTATTTCTCCAAGCTATACTATCTATACAATGTGTTGTACATATTGCAATTGCTAAAGCATCCGCTACGTCATCTGGATGTGGTTTTTTTGGTAAATTAAGCAATTTTTCTACCATGTAAATAACCTGCTCTTTGGTTGCTTTACCATAGCCAACAACGGATTGCTTTACTTGCAGTGGCGTACGCTCTACAATTTCAATCCCATTTACTGCTGCCGCTAATAAAATAACACCACGCGCTTGTCCTACCGGAATTGCTGTGGTTATATTCTTATTGAAAAATAATTGTTCAACTCCCATAACATCCGGTTGATACTTTTTTATAATACAATTCAAATCATTATAAATTTTTAATAACCGATCTTCTGGTTTACTCTTCGGACTGGTAATCACCGCACCATACTCGATTGCCTTTAAGTGATTACCAGTCATCTCAACCAAACCATATCCACAAATTGCTGTCCCTGGGTCTATACCTAAAGTTAACATATCTCTTTCCTTTTCTATCTACCTATTTATCGAACATATATACTAAATTTTATAGATTCGACAATGTCACTATGGATTCCTTTAGCAAATTTCTTATTAATTATATAATATTTATAAGAATCCTTCACATAAAAAGCAGGGACCAAATCCGAAAATTTAGTCCCTGCTAGATTATTTTGATTGCATACCTTCAAGAATATAGAGCATTTCAGCTTTCGATGAAAATAGCAAACCTTGTTTTATTTCCTCAACAGCTTGAGGTTGTAGTTTATTAATTGGGGTTTTGGTTACTTCTTTTAAAATGGCTTTTGGTCCAGGTTTGCCATAAAAAATTGCAACATATCCATCCTTAATCCCTAAAAACATATTTGCTTTATGCTCTCTGCAATAATCATTCACTTGCAAACTCATAGTTATTTTTTCTTCATTAAAAGTCTCAATATTCCATTTCGTATATTGTCTTTGGAAATCTTTATAATCCATACCAATTAAATTTTTGTCCGGTTTGACTTGTATCGTTTCTTGTTCATTGCATTTACTGTAAAAAAAAGTTTGAACAATCAATGTAGTTGCTTTCACTTTTATCTTATTATCAATTGTACTTACTTCCTGATCACGAGAATTTATATTATTAGGATCATCATTTGTAAACCACCATAAAAAACTCCCCATACCCAGAAAAAGAATCATTGTTATAATTATCACTGTTTGCTTTTTAGTAAAATTAAAATGCACCAACATTAAACACTCCTTAAAAGTGATGTTAGTCTCATTATTACCAAAAGCATAGAAAATTATACAAAATATTCCTTATGGATATTATTGGTCTAATAAATCATCATCAATGTCGTAATTTGCATAAACTTCTTGTACATCATCATGATCCTCAAGTGCTTCAATCATTTTTAACATTTTAATTGCGTCAGTACCTTCTAATTTAACCGTATTATCAGGAATCATACTAATTTCTGCAACAGCTGCTTCAATTTTATTATCATCAAGCATTTGTTGAATTTTATTGAATTCCTCTGGAGCGCCTATAATTTCAAAAACATCTTCTTCAACTTTGAAATCATCAGCACCAGCGTCTAAAGCTAGCATCATTAAATCTTCTTCATTAGAAAAATTTTCTTTTTCAACAACAAATATACATTTTTTATTAAACATCCAACCAACACAGCCTGTTTCACCAAGGTTACCACCATTTTTAGAAAAAATATGGCGTACATCAGCTGCTGTACGATTACGATTATCCGTCATAACTTCGATCATAACAGCACTACCAGCAGGTCCATAACCTTCATAAACCATTTCTTCATAGTTGTTGCCATCTACAGCACCCAAGCCTTTTTGAATGGCTCTTTGAATATTATCTTTAGGTACGTTATTGGCTTTTGCTTTTGCCAAAGCCAATTTTAATTTCATATTTCCAGTAGGATCACTCCCACCCATTCTAACTGCGACTGTAATTTCACGACCAATTTTTGTAGTGACTTTACCACGAACAGCATCCATTTTACCTTTTTTATGTTTAATATTAGCCCACTTGGAATGTCCTGACATAAAAATACCGCTCCCTTTAATAAAAAATTAGCAATGTTAATTTTATCATATTCTCCATGACTTCGCAAAATATTATCGTTATGATTCGACAATAATACGGTAATAGTTTTTCTTACCTTTTTTCACTAATAAGCTATGATCCGTAAATAATTCACTTGCTAATACCACTTCAATATCTGTTACTTTTTCATCATTGATTGATAAACCACCTTGTGTAATCAATCTACGACCTTCACTTTTAGAAGCAAAAACTTTCTCTCTTGACAAGATATCCAGAACTTTAGCACCGATATCTTCCCCTGTTATTTTAATTGTAGGAACATTATCTAAATTTCCTGCACCACTAAATAATGCTTCTGCAGCTTGTTTCGCTTTTATTGCTTCATCTTCGCTATGAATTAATTTTGTTACCTCATATGCTAAAACTTTCTTTGCCTCATTGATTTCCTTATCTTTTAATTGACCTAAGCGTCTTACTTCACCCATTGGTAAAAATGTTAATAATGCTAAACATTTTTCAACATCAGCATCATCAATATTCCGCCAATATTGATAGAAATCATATGGTGATGTTTTTTCTGGATCAAGCCATAACGCACCTTTTTCAGTTTTGCCCATTTTTTTGCCTTCACTGGTCGTAAGAAGTTTAAAGGTCAAGCCATATGCTGGTTTACTTTCTTTACGTCTAATTAATTCTACACCAGCAATGATATTAGACCATTGGTCATCCCCGCCCATTTGCAATTTACAATTACATCTATTATTTAATTCCCAAAAATCATAGGCTTGCATAATCATGTAATTGAACTCTAAAAAAGTAAGACCTTTTTCCATTCTTTGCTTATAACATTCTGCTGTTAACATTCTATTAACAGAGAAATGTGCCCCGACATTTCTTAGTAACTCAACGTAGTTTAATTTTAAAAGCCATTCTGCATTATTTAGCATCAATGCTTTATCATCTGTAAAGTCAATAAATTTTTGCATTTGCTTTTTAAAACAATTACAATTATGTTCAATTTGCTCATCGGTTAACATTTTACGCATATCAGTTTTACCAGATGGATCGCCAACTGTTCCTGTACCACCACCAATTAAGCAAACTGGTCTGTGTCCCGCACGTTGCAAATGTGCCATGACCATCATTCCTAAAAAATGTCCTACATGCAAACTGTCGGCTGTTGGATCAAAACCAATATAAAACGTTACTTTTTCATTTTGAAATAATTTCTCAATTTCTTCTTCATGTGTCATTTGCGCGATAAAACCACGCTCTTTTAAAACGTCGATAACACTCACAAAAACTCCTCCAAACGTAAAATAAATTTATAAAACAAAAAACTCGTCCCTATAGATAGGGACGAGCGATTATACTCGTGGTACCACCCAAATTCATATTTGCTCACACAAATAAAACTTTGAAGCCAATAACGCAGCTACCCGTATCAACTTACTAAATAAAATATTGTTCAGTTTACTGCTCCTAGGTGTATTTCCATTCGCATCCTTACTGTGTTTCACCTAACCACAGCTCTCTAAAAAGCATTACGAATTTACTTTTCCTACTCATAGCATTTCATTAATATCAAAATAAATTATACTAATTTACCGTTATAATGTCAATGGCCTAGACCGTGCCACTCTTTATTATTCTTAAGTAGCTCTTGAACATTTTTATTTTTCTTCCGCACTTTCACAGGGCTTCGCTCGCTACTCTAGACTCTAATAAAGCATCAGGACACCTGTACATGCCATGCCCTCTAGCTTTCTGTTAACTTTTCCACTTCTATCATTAACAATGTATTTTTTTACGGTTTTCTGAGCTATCAACATGATGTGGAACGAATGAGGTACTTTACATCTACTATATGCAAAAATATGAAACCTACAAATATTTTTGTACTGCAGGACCATTTAAATAGTTGCAAAGGCGTCCCTGATATGTATTGCGTTCTTCCATTGTTTTCGTAATGGTATCTCGAATTTTCCACCATCCAGTTTTCCAATTACTAAATAATGTATTACTTTCTGGTGCACGACCAATTAAGCGTTGTACAACAATATCTTTATTTAAATACTCTAAAAAAGTAATTACTCTTTCGATATATTCTTCTCTTGATATCAGCTCTAATTGACCGGCTTCATATTCGCGCGCCATTTGTGTCCCTTTTACGATATACAATGCATGTAATTTTACTTGGTCTACCTGTATTGCAGATAAAACTTTTGCATTTTCAATAACATCTGTCATATCATCCCAAGGTAGATTTAAAATTAAATGTGCACAAACTTCTAACCCAT
>Ga0316600_10000070_pt1 | contig 85941 bp, 76 predicted proteins | sample OWC_soil_day5_CT_FD_207652 | JGI IMG/M metagenome (GOLD analysis project Ga0316600, IMG submission 207652) | Wetland soil microbial communities from Old Woman Creek delta, Ohio, United States - OWC_soil_day5_CT | ecosystem: Environmental > Terrestrial > Soil > Wetlands | place: USA: Ohio... | reverse complement strand
TAGTTAATAAAGATACGAAGGTCGTTGTACAAGGGATTACAGGTTCTACGGCGAAATTTCATACAAAACAAATGATCGAATATGGAACAAAGATAGTTGCTGGTGTTACACCGGGTAAAGGCGGCGAAAAAGTAGAGGGTGTACCAGTTTTTAATACATTAAGTGAAGCAGTTAAAGCAACTGGGGCAACTGTTTCAGTTATCTATGTACCAGCTCCATTTGCCGCAGATGCGATTTTAGAAGCTGTAGACTCGGAGTTAGCATTGGTGATTTGCATAACTGAACATATTCCAGTACTTGATATGGTTAAGGTAAAACGTTATATGGAAGGCAAGAAAACACGCTTAATCGGACCAAATTGTCCGGGTGTTACGACTGCTGAGGAATGCAAGATTGGCTTGATGCCATCCCATATTCATAAAAAAGGTCATGTTGGCGTTATCTCGCGTTCGGGAACTTTAACTTACGAAGCAGTACATCAATTGTCAGAAGCGGGAATTGGACAGAGCACTGCTGTTGGTATCGGTGGCGATCCAATCAAAGGTATGGATTTTATAGATGTATTAAAACAGTTTAATGAAGACGAAGATACTTATGCAGTGATGATGATTGGTGAAATTGGTGGGACAGCCGAAGAAGAGGCAGCTGCATGGATTAAAGAACATATGAAAAAACCAGTGGTTGGTTTTATCGCTGGTCGTATGGCACCTCCAGGCAAACGTATGGGGCATGCTGGAGCAATTATTTCTGGCGGTAAAGGTACTGCCACTGAAAAGATTAGCGCAATGAATGCATGTGGTATCGAAGTAGCAGACACCCCAGCTACTATGGGAGAAACTTTAATTAAAGTGCTAAAAGAAAAAGGCATTTATGATGCTTGCCATACACATTAATAGTATTTAGAAGTGGCAACAATAAAATGTGATTCTGTAGAGGAATAAATAAAAACAAACAGTATCCGAATTTACAAATTCGGATACTGTTTGTTTTTTTTTTTGTAAAATAAATTGTAATCGCATTCATAATAAAAAGTGGACGAGCATTTGTATAAAGTGTCGGACACTACAATTAAATTCTAAGTCGATGCAATTATATAAAGTGAGTTTCAGTACAAAAATTGGTAGTTCAAATGCATTATACAAGTAATCTAAAGAAATTCTGAAAACATTGGCGATAAATATTAGATGCAACTTGAAAGTTAATTGAAAAATAAAACAGTAAAGCTAAATTTGCCCTCTATTTATAGATTATTTTTGTATATTTAGTTCAATAATTTTTCATGATACAAAATAATTAAAAATTATGAAAAAATAATTAAAAGTGTAGTTGTGTCTGAAAAAAATGTCTGAGTAGACACTCGAATTTGGTTCATAAGGCAATAAATACCTTGGTTTTCCTAACTTTGTCATGTTGGCACAGCAAATGCAATAAAACAACAGCATGAGTTGAAATTATGCTATGATAATCAAAAATTATTTTGATTTGGCGTTAGCTTATAAATGCTCATGTGGTATAGAAAGAGTGCAAAGGAAGGTGAAATAAAGTCTTTTATTGATCTTGGTCAGAAGAATAGGATAGTGATCAGACCAAAATGAATGCCTGGAAATTTAGATTATAGTTAGAAGGAGATAGATTCATGGAAATAATCGGAATCATATTAAGTTTGATCTTACTGATCACCTTTGCGTACAAAGGATTTTCTGTTATTTTATTTGCGCCAATATTCGCACTATTAGCAGCAATGACTCAAGGATTTTCTATTTTACCATCTTATACAGAGCTATTTATGGTAAAAGCTGTTATCTATATTAAATCTTTTTTCCCTGTATTTATACTAGGTGCTATTTTCGGAAAGGTAATGGAAGATACTGGACTGGCAAAAGCAATTGCTGCAGCTATCATCAAAGGGTTAGGAAAAGAAAGAGCAATTTTAGCGGTTGTACTAGCTTGTGTTGTTTTGACTTATGGTGGGGTGCTTTTATTCGTGGTAGTATTTGCAGTATATCCTTTTGCAGCAGCACTATTTAAAGAAGCAGATATACCAAAACGGTTAATTCCAGGAACCATTGCACTTGGCGCATTTACTTTCACGATGGATGCCGCTCCTGGTACACCGCAAATTCAAAATTTAATTCCTACAAAATTTTTTGGTACTAATCTTTATGCGGCACCAATTTGCGGTATAATAGGCGGTCTTTTAATTTTATGTCTAGGAATTATGTGGTTAGAACATCGTCGTAAGGATGCGCAAGCCAAAGGCGAAGGCTATGGTAACCACACGCTAAATGAGCCAAAACTAGAGGAAAGTCAAACGGGAAGTTTACCAAATTGGAAAATTGCAGTATTACCTTTAGTAGCAGTTCTAGTGGTTAACTTTTTGATGACAGATCTATTTAACTGGAATAATGCAATGTTGGCACCATTTCAGGCAATGAAATTACCTCTAGTAGCTGGTGATATTAAGAGCGTTATTAGTATTTGGTCACTCATTGTAGGTCTTATAAGTGGTGTTCTTTTGGCGCTTGCTGTGGGGCATAAAAACTTAAAAAAAGGTGGAATACAAGCTGCCTTGAACGCAGGGGCGATTGGATCCTTGCTTGCAATCATGAATACTGCATCTGAAGTTGGTTATGGTAATGTTATTGCTGCTTTACCAGGGTTTAAAGAAATTGCAGCAGCCTTATTAAGTATTCATATTGGTGGTTCTCCACTGGTGTCAGAAGCGGTAACGGTAAATGTTTTAGCGGGAATTACGGGCTCTGCATCTGGAGGTATGTCCATTGCGCTAGATTTGATGGCGCAAGATTGGTTGGCTTGGGCAAATTCTATTGGAATGTCGCCAGAAATTTTACATAGGGTGGCATCAATGGCATCAGGTGGGATGGATACATTACCACATAATGGTGCAGTTATCACACTTTTAGCAGTGTGTGGTTTGACACATAGACAATCATATAAAGATATTTTTGCGATGACAATCATTAAAACAATCACCTGTTTTTTCATTATCGCATTCTATACACTCACAGGACTTTTATGAAAATTAAGCTAGTACTTATTTACGATTTACCATTAGATAAATTGAAAATTAATTATAAAATTTAGGAGGGTGAAAATATGAAAGGTAGGACTATATCTGAATTAAAAGTAGGGGATTTTGCTGAGCACACAAAAACAATTTCTGAAAGTGACGTGTATTTATTTGCTGGTATTACTGGAGATTTGAATCCAGCGCATATGAATGCAGTAGAAGCTGAAAAGGGAATGTTTAAAGGACGTATTGCGCATGGAATGTTAAGTGCTGGCTTGGTTTCAGCTGTTCTAGGAATGCAGCTACCAGGACCAGGAACGATCTATATGTCACAAACCTTAAAGTTTACGGCTCCAGTAAAATTTGGTGATACAATAACTGCTAGAGCAGAAGTAATTGATCGCAATGTAGATCGAAATCGTATTACTTTAAAAACGACTTGTATGAACCAAGATGGTAAAGTTGTTTTAGATGGTGAAGCACTGGCTATGCCGCCTAAAGAATAATCAAATTTAATTTATTGCAGGGGGGTTAGCATAGAGCGCTAATCCCTCTATTTTATATTTAACTTAAAGTCGATAAAGTATATTGATTCCAATATTAATAGAGTAAATAACCAAAAGACTTTATATTCAGAAAATAATGAATTATTTTTGCAATTTAATGACGAAATTTGTCGTATTGACAAAAATGATGTGTATAATAAAGGGGAATGGCTTTTAAGTAGACATATCCTGCTATAACAAAAGAGTACAATATTTATATTGGAGGTACTGACATGCTTGTTAGAGATTTTATGACATCAAATCCTAAAACCCTTAAAATTAATAATACATTAAAAGATGTAGTTGGTCTATTTTATAAATATAAAATAGATGTAGCTCCAGTACTGGAACAAAACAACAGATTAGTTGGAATGGTTACTCGAACTAATATTATTGAAGCAATTGTTAATGAAATATCCGTAAACAGTAGTATAGACTCTATTATGACACAAGGGGTTATTACAATAAGTCCTGATAATACTCTAGAAGAAGCGTGGCAGATACCAATGAATCATTTGCCAGTGGTTGATTATGATCATAGAATTGTAGGAATGCTCAATCGGCAAGAGTTTATGAAGATATTTTATTCGAAAATGTGGAAGGCAAACAGTATTATAAAAAATTTGATGAAGTTATCTTATGATGGAACAATTATTGTCAACTATTATGGTATTATTAAAGAAATTAATGAGATTGCAGGTCGTTTGATTGGTGTAAAACCTGAAGAGGCTAAAGATAAATTTATTTATGATATTTTACCGAATTCGCGATTGATGCATGTCATTCGGCTGGGTGAGACGGAACTGAATCAATCCTTTGAGGTAAATGGACAAACATTAATCGTAAATCGTGCACCTATTTGCGAAGGGTATAAGGTAGTAGGTGCGATAGCCGTTCTTAAAGATATTTCACAAGAGGCTGGTATCACCGATCAACTCATTGAAAAAGAAAGTAGAATACAAACTTTGGAGTGTGTATTTGAAAGTATGACACAAGGAATCATTGTGGTTGGTACAGATAATGTGATTAATTTAGCAAATAATTCTTATGAAAATGTAATGGGAATTTCGAGGGAAGAATTGATTGGACGAAAAGCGGATAGTGCAGTGGAAAATTCGCGCATGCATATTGTCTTAAAAACAGGTATCGCTGAGTTGGCAGAATTGCAAGGGGTAAAAGGCCGGCAAGTTGTGGTTAGTAGAGTACCGATGTTTAAGGAAGGTAGAATTATTGGGGCAATTGGTGAGGCTATCTTTAAAGATATTAGCGAAGTTGGCACAATATTAGAACGTGGAAAAAATTTACTCAAATTAAACTCACAGGGGCAAGGGGTTAACTTAAAAGATTCCAATCAGCTCATTACTTTTGAAAGTATCATTGGCCGATCACGTAGTATTGTTTCTGTAAAAAATATAGCAGCAAAAGCAGCTATAACGGATACAACGGTATTAATTCAGGGTGAAAGTGGTACAGGCAAAGATTTATTTGCACAGGCTATTCACAATGGAAGTAATCGGTGCAACCAAAAGTTAGTTGCAATTAATTGTGCAGCTATACCGGCAGATTTGTTGGAAGCAGAATTATTTGGTTATGATGAAGGTGCTTTTACTGGAGCCAAAAAGGGCGGAAAAAAGGGAAAATTTGAAATCGCTGAAGGAGGAACCTTGTTTCTGGATGAAATTGGTGATATGCCACTCTCAATGCAGGCAAAATTACTTAGAGTTATGCAAAACAAAACCTTTGAACACGTTGGCGGAGAACAGGTTCGGTCTTGTGATGTTCGTATTATTGCAGCTACCAATAAAAATTTACTTGAATTGGTAGAGAAAAAAATCTTTAGAGAAGATTTATACTATCGTCTTAATGTAATCTGTTTAAATGTTCCTTCATTAAGGGAACGACAAGAAGATATTGGTGAATTAATAGACGTGTTGATGCCTAAAATGTGCCATAATTTAGGCATTCCTTTAAAACAATTTTCACCAGAAGCTTTGGCATTGCTTCGTTCCTATAACTGGCCGGGGAATATCCGAGAATTAATCAACATATTGGAGCAAATGGGTGCAACGGTTAGCAGTATGCTTATTACACCAAAGCAGCTTCCGCTTGTAGTTGTAGAACAGCAGAGTTCTCAACGAAAAAAAAATGGCGAAGGCGTAATGGAAGATGAAGGCAAACATATTCAGGAAGTATTGCATGATACCAATGGAAATAAAGCATTAGCTGCAAAAGTTTTAGGAATTCATCGTTCTACGTTATATGAAAAAATGAAAAAGTACAATTTAAAATAGGAAAATAAACGCTGTGTCGGTATGTATATGTTTGACGTCTATACCGACACTTTTTCTTTGTCAAAAATCAATAAAATGTTGGAAATAATGATTTGTTATTATGGTTTAATAATTTTTTTTTATGCTAATGGTATGGCGCACACCCAATATAATTAATAGTTTCTAATTTTCTGACAAAGGTGCAAAAAGAAATTTTTCACGAAAATCTAAGAATTGGCACGTTAAATGCAAATTATATATTTGTGTCAATAATTAAATCAAACTTAGCAATATTATTTGTAGATAACTATATTGTTGCTGGTGATTTAAAGAAAAATTTAATTGCATATTTTGAGGAGGATTTTTATTATGGATTTCGCTTTAACGGAAGAACAACAACTTATCCAACAAAACGCTCGTGAATTTGCGGCAGAACAGGTGGAACCACTTGCAGAAGAATTAGATAAAACAGGCCGCTATCCTGCGGAAACAATTAAGAAAATGGCTGAAATGGACTTTATGGGGATGCCTTATCCAGAAGAATACGGCGGAGCAGGTGCAGATTATTTAAGCTATATTATGGTAGTAGAAGAATTGTCAAAAGCTTGTGCTTCTACAGGTATCATTTATTCCGCACACTGCTCATTAGGAATGTTCCCTATTTATAATTGGGGTTCTGAAGAATTAAAACAAAAATATTTAGTTCCATTATGTAAAGGAGAAAAATTAGCCGCTTTTGCATTAACTGAACCAGGTGCTGGTACAGATGCGGCGGCTGGTCAATGTACTGCAAAACTTGATGGTGATGAATATGTACTGAACGGAACAAAATGTTTTATTACCAATGGTGGTGTAGCTGATGTATATATTATTTTAGCGCTTACAGATCCTGCTTTAGGTACGAAAGGAATAAGTGCTTTTGTGGTTGAAGGTGGAGTGCCTGGTTTTGAAATTGGTAAACATGAAGACAAAATGGGGATTCGTGGATCTCAAACAACAGAATTAATTTTTAAAAATTGCCGTATTCCAAAAGAAAACCTAATTGGTAAAGAAGGCAAGGGCTTTGGCATTGCAATGACGACTCTAGATGGTGGTCGTATCGGTGTTGCTGCACAAGCTTTAGGAATTGCCCAAGCAGCATTAGAAGAAGCTGTTAAATTTGCAAAAGAAAGAGTGCAATTCGGTAAACCAATTGCAACAAAACAAGCAATTCAATGGATGCTTGCTGAAATGGAAACAAAAATTCAAGCTTCTCGTTTATTGACTTACCAGGCTGCGGCAGCAAAAGATAGAGGAGAAAAATATAGTAAAGAAGCTGCAATGGCTAAAATGTTTGCATCAGAATCTGCTGATTGGGTATGTAATAAAGCAATTCAAATTCATGGTGGTTATGGCTATATTAAAGACTTTAAAGTTGAACGTTGTTATCGTGATGCTAAGATTTGTACTCTTTATGAAGGTACCAATGAAGTACAACGTATGGTTATTGCTGGTAGTTTACTGCGCTAATCATAGAGTAATACGATAAAATCACGGTAAAGGAGCAAAAATCAATGAAAATTATTACAAAAGAAGAAGCAATCAAACTTATTCAAGATGATACTTTCGTAGCGATGACAGGTTTCGTTGGTTGTGACCATCCGGAAAGCATCACTTCTGCTTGCGAAGAAAGTTTCTTAGCTTCTGGACATCCTAAAGATTTGACCATTCAATTCAGTGCAGGTATTGGCGATGGTAAAACTAAAGGATCTAATCATTTTGGTAATGCTGGAATGATTAGAAGAATCATTGGCGGTCACTATGGCTTGGCCCCGCGCTTAGGAGAATTGGTTAGTAATAACCAAGTAGAAGCTTATAACTTACCACAAGGGATCGTTTCTCATTTACATAGAGCTGCGGCAGGTAAAAAACCAGGGGTACTTAGTAAGGTTGGTTTAAAAACTTTTATTGACCCACGTCTTGAAGGTGGCAAACTCAATACAAAAACAACAGAAGATATAGTTAAATTAATGAATATTGATGGCGAAGAATTTTTATTCTACAAAGCTTTTCCAGTAGATGTTGCTTTAATTCGTGCTAGTACTACCGATGAAAATGGTAATTTAACGATGGAACGGGAAGCTGTATATTGCGAAGCGTTAGCAATTGCCGGTGCTGCAAAAGCAAATAACGGTATCGTAATTGCCGAAGTAGAAAGAGTTGCAGGGAAAGGATCGCTTGATCCTAGAGCAATTAAGGTTCCTGGTGTTTTAGTTGATTATGTTGTTGTTGGTGACGCTGGCTTATTTAATCAAACAGGCGGAGAATATTACAATCCTTCTTATAATGGTGAAGTTAAAATGCCATTAGGTGCAATAAAACCGTTGGCATTAACCGAACGCAAAATTATTGCGCGTCGTGCAGCTATGGAATTAAAACCACATTGCCGCGCTAATCTTGGCATTGGTATGCCAGAAGGTGTAGCAGCCGTAGCAGCAGAAGAAGGTTTCGGCGATACTCTTACCATGACAGTAGAATCGGGTGGTATTGGTGGGGTACCCGCAGCAGGTGCAAGCTTTGGTGCTACGATCAATGCTGAAGCGATGCTTGGGCAAGCTGAAATGTTTGACTTCTATGATGGTGGTAATTTAGATATTACTTGTTTAGGGATTGCACAAGTAGATAGCAAAGGGAATCTTAACGTAAGTAAGTTTGGTCCTAAAATTCCAGGCTGCGGTGGTTTTATTAACATTTCCCAAAATGCAAAAAAAATTGTATTCTGCGGTACTTTAACTGCAGGCGGCTTAAAAATCAAAGTAGAAGATGGCAAGTTGGTAATTGATAAGGAAGGTCGTTCAAAGAAATTTGTTGAAAATGTCGAACAAGTTACCTTTAGTGCTGAATATGCAAGATCAATCAACCAACCAGTTATTTACATTACAGAAAGAGCTGTATTTAGATTAGAAGAAAATGGCTTGGTATTAACGGAAATTGCGCCAGGTGTAGATTTACAACGTGATGTTTTAGATCAATTAGATGCTATAGTAGCTGTTTCCCCTGATCTAAAATTGATGGACGCTAGAATCTTTATGGATAAACCAATGGGATTATCTACTGATATGTCAAATAAATAAAATTGGAGTTGTTAAAATTGACTATTTATCATAATTTATTGCTTACCGAAGAAAATGGCTTAGCGGTTGTTACGTTAAATCGTCCAAAAGCACTTAATGCTTTAAATGCCGCTTTGCTTGATGAAATTGGTCAAGTTATTGATGAACTTGCTGCAAACGATAATGTTCAAGCAATTATTATTACTGGTGCTGGAGAAAAATCATTTGTTGCCGGTGCTGATATTACAGAAATGAAAGATAAGAATGTGGAAGAAGGCAAAGTCTTTGCTGAACAAGGACAAGGCGTTTTCTTAAAAATTGAACAATGCCCAAAACCAGTTATTGCAGCAGTTAATGGTTTCGCTCTTGGCGGTGGTTGTGAACTTGCAATGGCTTGTGATATCAGAATTGCTTCTGAAACTGCAAGATTTGGTCAACCAGAAGTTGGCTTAGGTATTGTTCCAGGCTTTGGTGGTACGCAGCGTATGCCAAGACTTATTGGCCGCGGAATGGCTAAATACTTAATTTATTCCGCTGATATGGTTAAAGCTCCAGAAGCTTTAAGGATTGGTTTAGTACAAAAAGTAGTTGCACCAGAAGTTCTTCTTGATGAAGCAAAATCAATTGCTATTAAAATCATGAGCAAGAGCCCAATCGCAGTTCGTTTTGCAAAAGATGCAATCAATCGCGGTGTGGAAATGGATATTCCAAATGCAATGCAATATGAAGCGTATATTTTTGGCGCATGTTTTGCAAGTGAAGACCAAAAAGATGGTATGACTGCTTTTGTTGAAAAAGCAAAAGTAAACTTTACTGGTAAATTCCCTAAAAAATAATGAAAGACATGGAGGGGCAGCTTGCCTGCCCCTTAACTAATAAAGGAGTGCTAATATGGCTAACATTATTGCTTGTTATAAATGGGTTTTAGATGAACAAGATATTAAAATAACTGCTGGTAGTCTAGCATTAGACACTGGCAGGGCAAAAAGTAAAATTAGCGAATATGATAAAAATGCTATCGAGGAAGCAGTACTACAGGCAGAAAAATGTGATGCTACGGTAACTAGCTTAACCTTTGGAAATAGTAAAGCAAAGCAATCATTAAAAGATGCTTTATCTCGCGGACCGGCCAAAGCTTATTGGGTAAATGATGCAGCAGCTGATATTGCAGATGGATTTGTGACAGCAAATGTACTGACTGCGGCCATGAAAAAAATAGGTGAATACGATGTGATTTTATTTGGTGAAGGATCAGCAGATACTTATGGTCAGCAAGTTGGGCCGCGAGTTGCAACTTTACTAGGCATTCCGATCATTACATTTGTATCTGAAATAACAATAACAGGCAATCGTGTGACAGCGACCAGAAAAATCGGCGATTGCAGTGAAGTGGTAACTGCTGAGTTTCCAGTTGCAATCACAGTATTACCAGAAATCAACAAACCACGGATACCAAGTTTAAAACAAGTATTAGGAGCCGCTAAAAAACCATCAACTGAATTCAGTATGGATGATTTAGGTTTGGCTGCCGATGCTATTACACCTAAAAATAAAGTAAAATCGATCAAAGGGTTTGTTATGAATCGTAAAAACATCATTTACAAAGATGGTACGCCAGAAGAAAAAGTTAATGCATTAATCGCCAGTCTTACAAAAGAAGGCGCACTATAGAAAGGAAGTAAAAATCATGGCAGGAATTTTAGTGTATTCAGAAGATCATATAGTGGCGCAACAGTTATTAACGATTGGACGAAGTTTAGCAGATTTACGAAAAGAATTACTTGTTGCAGTTACCCTTATGGAAGAAAATGCGGCGCATCTTATTACAAGAGGTGCTGATAAGGTAATCGTATTGGAAGGGAAAGGAGTTTATTCAGAAAGTTATTCCAAAGCAATCGCAGAAGTAGCTAACAAAGAAAATCCAACTATGTTTTTAATCGGTGGGACACTACGTGGTAAAGAAGTTGCCGCAAAAATTGCAGCGCGTTTAAATGTAGGGCTTGTAAACAGTGCACTTAGCATCAAAGTAATTGACGGGAATCTTGAGACTGAAAGAATCATGTATGGTGGACTTGCAGTATGCACAGAAATACTAGCACCCGCTAGCATTGTAACTATAGAGCCGCGTACGTATGATGCAGCACAAAGTAATCCAAGCCGCACCGGAAAAACTGAAAAAATCACAGTAGAAGTAGAAGAGGTCGTAACAGTCGGCAATGTATGCCCAATTATCAAACAAGGCGCAGATATCACAACTGCAGAAAAACTCATTTGCGTTGGCCGTGGTCTTGCCAAACAAGAAGATATGAAACTAGCACAAGACTTAGCAGGCAAATTAGGCGCAGAAATTGGTTGTACCAGAAGTGTTGCCGAAGATTATCACTGGTTGCCAAACGAAGCCTATATCGGTTTATCTGGACAAAAGGTCAAACCGCAACTTTATATTTCTATGGGAGTATCAGGGCAGGTACAACACACCGCTGGTATTCGTGATTCGAAAATTATCGTAGCAATTGACACCAACGAAAATGCACCAATTTTTGCGGCAGCAGACTATGGAATAGTTGGCGACTTATATGATATTGTGCCAGTATTAACAGAAAAAATAGTGAAATAAAATGTAGAGAAAGGTAGGGAGGTGAGCTGATGGGGGACGAAGAAAAATTTGATGTCATCATCGTAGGTGCTGGGCCAGCTGGCGCGGCTTGTGCCTATATCCTAGCGCGTGAAGGGAAAAGTGTTCTCATCATCGAACGGGGCGATGTGCCGGGCAGTAAAAATGTAACTGGTGGACGCCTTTACACGTATGCTTTAGAACTAGTAGAACCTGGTTTACATAAAGAAGCGGTGCTCGAACGGAAAGTCGTTAGAGAACAAATTATGCTGCTTGGTGAAAAAACAGGTGTAACCATAGATTATTTTGATGCTGACTTGGCAAGGGAAGAGCTGCCGCAATCTTATACTGTGCTACGCGCACCTTTTGATGAATGGTTCGCAGGTAAAGCGGAAGAACAGGGAGCAATGCTTGCAGCAGGAATATTGGTTAATGATCTTATCATCAAAGATGATAAAGTGGTTGGCGTAAAAGCTGGCGAGGATGAAATGTATGCCGATATTGTTATTGCGGCTGATGGCTTGAATTCATTTATGGCGCAAAAAGCTGGACTTAAAAAGGATTGGACATCCCATGAAGTTGGCGTAGGTGTAAAAGAAATTATCAACTTGCCAGCCAATATCATTCAGGAAAGATTTAACGTGGGTGCTGATGAAGGGGCGGCTAGAGCTATTTTAGGGCAAACAAATGGCGTACAAGGTGGCGGATTTTTGTACACCAACAAAGATAGTATTTCATTAGGCATTGTTCTTAGTCCAGCCGCACTTGCCCAGCAAAAGAAAAAGATTGCCGATATCTATCAAGACTTTAAGATGCATCCAGCCATTTATCAAATGATTGGTGATGGTACGACCAGTGAGTATAGTGCACATTTAGTACCAGAAAACGGTTGGAATAGCGTACCGAAACAATTATACCGTGATGGTTTCTTAATCGTTGGTGATGCCGCAGGCTTTTGTGTAAATACAGGTACGATGATTAGAGGAATTGACCTAGCGATTGTGAGCGGTGTTGCTGCAGCTCAGGCTGTACTAGGTGCGAAATCAAGGCAGGAAGTCGGCCCAAGTTATGTTAGAGAATTACATGAATTGCAGCTGATTCCGACGATGAAACTATTCGCCGGTTGGCCAGAAATTACGAGTATGTCGCGGATGACGAAACAATATCCTGAGATGATGAATGAAATGATGAAGTTTATGTTTACGGTAGATGGGAAACTGCCAGAAAAAATGCCAAGTGCGATGAAAAAAATTATGGAAAAGCATATTAGTTTAGGTCAACTCATTGCCGATGGTTGGAAAGGATTTAGAGCGATATGACCGTCAAAAGACAAGGTGCCGATGAACTATTAGGATTAAATAAGTTTGTAATTGATGAAGAAAATGCCCATATTGTGATAGAAAAAGATATTTGTGCAAAGTGTCAAAATAAAGAATGTTTGGTAGTATGCCCTGCTTCTTTGTACAATTTAAATGAAAATGGCGAAATAACCTTTGATTATGCTGGTTGCCTGGAATGTGGAACTTGCCGGATTATATGTAAGGATAAAGGAATAAAACAATGGAAATATCCGGAAGGAACTTTAGGCGTATCTTTTCGCTGTGGATGATTTCTCAAAATCATCACACTCAACTGCCTTGGAGTTGTAGCAATCTATTTTCTCAAGTCATATGTGTTGACTACCCATAAAATGTAATCAAATCATCGTAAAATCATTTAGACTTAAAGCTTTTATATTGAGGTATTTTAACGTCTAAAAAATCGATATTTTCGTCTAATGTCATAGAAATATCTGGGAGTAAACACATATGATGAAAAAATTTAAATTATCAATGGGGGCGGTTGTATTTGAACTGGCTAAAGCATTTGTTTGACATCAAAAAATCAATTAAAAGTAAAATTATTGTAACTGTTATTCTACTATTGCTGTCTGTGAGTTTTACAATTGGTACAGCAAGTTATTACATAGCTCAAAAAGAATTGGATGCAAAAGGCAGAGTTATTTTAGAAAATGCAGTTAATATGATATTAATGGTAATTGATGCAAAAAATGAAGAAGTTAAAAGAGGTGCTATTTCTCTTGAGGAAGCGCAAGAACAGGTAAAAATATATATTCTTGGAAAATCGGTAGAGACAGGAAATAATATTGAAATCAAATACAATAAGCAGGGCGACAAAAAAATAATAAAAGAAATAAGACGTCCAATAAATAAAGATATATTTTTAGGTGAAAATGGATATCCGATTATTTACTCGCAGGATGGTGAGGAAATTGCTCACCCAAGTCTCGAAGGTGCTAACATTTGGGATTTAAAAGAAAAAGGGAAGGAGAATGGTCTATTTGTCGGGCAAGAGCAAATAAATCAAGCGCTTAAACCTAATGGAGGATTTGCATATTATTCTTGGACTTTACCTAATTCGCAGGAACTAGGAGAAAAAATAACCTTTCAAAAATTAGATCCTAATTGGGGGTGGGTTGTTGCTGCAGGTACGTACATGTCTGATTTTAATGAAGGGGCAAATAAGATATTGTATGTTTCTGGAATCGTTATGCTGGTTTCTTTGTTATTAGGAACTATAATTGCTTTGATTGTGATTGGTAAAATTGTAAATCCAATGATTTTAATGGTAGAAACAGCCAATCAGTTAGCCAAAGGAGATTTTAGTGGTAAGCCGCGACGTATTTCTAGTAAAGATGAAGTTGGCCAGTTGGCGGATGCACTGGTAAATGTGCATACCAATGTTCGAACTATGTTGAATGTAATAAATAAATCGGCAGACGATTTGTCGGTAGCGGCAGAAGGGTTGACGACAAGTGCTGAACAATCGGCTCAAGCAGCGAATCAAGTAGCAGGTTCGGTAACTGAGGTTGCGCAAGGTGCAGAAAAGCAATTAAGTTTATCCAATAACGCAAATAACGTAGTACACCAAATATCTAATGCAATCAGTCAAGTGTCAGTGAATACAGAAGCAGTTTCAAGTTCTGCTGAGAAGACAGCTATGACAGCTAATGATGGTGAAAAAGCAATAAAACAAGCAGTAAACCAAATGAAAATAATTGAAGAAAAAACCAATGCAACCGCTAATGTAATTGGCGAATTAGAAGAAAAATCAAAACAAATCGGAAAAATTGTTGATGTTATTTCCAGTATATCAGGGCAAACTAACCTTTTGGCATTAAATGCGGCAATTGAAGCGGCAAGAGCAGGTGAAGCTGGTAGAGGTTTCGCCGTTGTAGCAGAAGAAGTTAGGAAGCTTGCCGAACAATCACGAGATGCGGCAAAGCAGATAACAGAGTTAATCGATGATGTGCAATCTAAAACCGATAGTGCGGTAGTGTTTATGAATGATGGCAAAAAAGAAGTAGATACAGGTGCAAATGTTGTAGTAGCTGCGGGGCAAAGTTTCGAAGAAATATTAAAAATGGTTCGGGACATGACCAATCAAGTTCATGAAATATCTGGTTCTATTGAGGAGATTACAAGTGGTACTCAAAATGTAGTGAATGCTGTACAGGACATTGATGCTGAAGGCCAAAAAACATCTGAACAAACGCAGACTATTTCGTCGTCAACGGAAGAACAATCGGCATCAGTGGAAGAGATTGCGTCGGCAAGTCAGCATTTAGCAAAAATGGCAGAAGAATTACAACAGGCTATTAGAAAGTTTAAGATTTAATTGGTTCGCTGGGGATTTTCACCACTTTATTCGATGTGCAGACTACATCTTTGGTAACATAAATTAATGCCTCAATTCTTATAAAATAGGGATTGAGGCATTTTTAGGTAGAGCGTAAATCCACGAAAGAAATAGCGACCTCTAGTGAAAAACTAGATAAAATGGCGGCAGAACTGCAGTGTGCAGTAAATAAATTTAGAGTATAATCAAGATTTGTTTATGTAAAAACATTTTTGTAAAAGGTTAGGATGGTACTGAATAGTTGCCTTTTGCGTCAGCGGTAAACATTCCTAAAAAATTTTGTGCAATTTTTGAAAGATAACGATTACGTCTCCAGATAATGTTAATTGATAACGGCAATATAGGATCGGTGATTTCTTTATAAATTAAAGTGTTATCTTGTTTTAGCGAAGCACTTGATTTTGGCACAATGGTTACGCCGAGCCCTGTACTTGCCAAGGCCAACATGGAACGAATATCATTATGCACACAGATAATATTTGGTTCTAAATTTTGTTCTTGGTAATAGGTTGTCGTGCGCTCACTTAAGCGGTGGATAATAAGCGGTTTATCGCTTAAGTCTTTTAAGCTGATCGAATTCATTTCGGGATGATCATCCCATTTTTTGTTCATTGCTGCGACCATTGGCTCGCTTGGTAAATGAATGGATTCATAAATTGAGGTGTCGATAGGAAATAATACAACGCCAATTTCGACTACGCCACTGCTTAACAGGTTGGTGATTCTATTGTTATCACCATCGTAAATCTGAAAGCGTATTTTGGGATACTTTAGACTATAGTTACAAATCTGATCGGGTAGAACCGTTGCCCCCCAGGCAGTTACTGAGCCAATGGACAAAGTTCCAGCTTCTCCTTGCTCAATGTCTTTTAATTCTTTTTGTGCCTTATTTACCAATTCTAGTATTTGTTCTCCGCTGTCGCGTAGCGCATAACCAGCCTCCGTTAATTGGATATTGCGACCAATTTTTTTTATGAGTTTTACACCAAGTTCTTCTTCGAGAGTTTTTAGTTGGTGGGTTAAAGGCGGTTGGGCAATACATAATTTTTTAGCTGCTTTTGTAATTTGACCTTCTTCAGCTACGGTCAAGAAGTATTGTAATTTTTTAAAGTTGATCAACGTGGCTTCCTCCGTAAAGCAATGATTCATACATTTATTGTATGAATCATTGCTTTTTTATGTATTATACATATGATTTACTTTTTATTATAATAGTGCAATGAGTCAAACACAAGAAGTGTGTTTTAGGAGGAAATTTAGTGATTGAACAGTATAAAAAATGTCGGTATATACAGAGTGTGGTGTCTTTATGTATCATGCTCCTTAGCATAATGTTAAATGGTTGTAGTTTTAACCAATCGCAGGCAGAGATTTGGGGGCGAACTGAAGCAAGAGAGGTAGATATTAATTCCAAAATTGCCGGCAGGGTAGTAGAGTTATTGGTCAAAGAAGGCGATAGTGTAAAAAAGGGGCAGGTATTAGCACGCATTGACAATCGGGAAATTATTGCTGAAGTCAATCAAGCAAAAGCAGGTGAGAAATCAATCTCCGCCCAGTTAAATCAAGCTGCTACAAATACAGGATTGCAAGATCAGACATTGCAGGCAGCGCTCACTGTAGCTAAAGCAAAGTTAGCTACAGCACAATCACAATTAGATTTAGCAGAATCTGATTTTAATCGGTTTTCAAAATTAGTAGATAGTGGGGCAATTTCACAGCAAACGTTCGAAAGTTATCGATCGAAGTATGATGTAGCAATAGCGGCAAGAGCAGAAGCACAAGCAGGCGTAATTTCAGCAGAAGCAAATTTGTCGCAAGGAAAAGCAAACCGTGAAAATGAAGAAGTGCTGCGCAGTAAAGTAGCAGAGGCGTCAGCACAAATAGAGCAAACTCAAGTGAGCTTAGATGAAACAGAAATTCGTGCACCGTTTGACGGCATTATTACGGCTAAATATGTTGAAGTAGGAGCGATGATTTCTACGGGGATTCCTCTCGTTAGTATTCAAGATCCTAAAGATAATTGGGTAAACATAAAAGTAGCAGAGACGGAGTTATCTCAGTATCAGATTGGTAAGCATATTCAGTTAGAAGGTCGGGATAAAGAATTAAAAGTCGAAGGTGACATTGTCGATATTAGTAAAAAGGCAGAATATGCAACGTATCGTGCAACAAATGAACGCGATAAACAAGATATTATTACCTTCAATGTAAAAATACAGGTCGACTCGGAAAAAATTCGTCCTGGTATGCGCTTTAAGCTGATCGGATGATAGAAAAGATGCGCGACTGTTATGTTATTTTTTACCAAGAATTACGTTATATTTTTTGTGACGGTAAAGGAAAGGCCGCTTACTTTCTCTTTGGTATTCCGTTACTATTTACTTTACTGTTTGGCTTTACCTATAGCCTTGATACGCTGAAGAAGATGCCAACGGTAATTTATGACCAAGATCAAAGTGTTGCTAGTCGGTCGCTCATTCTTGCTTTTTCCGATTCGGAACGGTTTGATATTGTTGGTGTTGTCGATTCAGAGGAAGAAATGGAAGAATATTTAAATGCTGAACAGGCGATGGTTGCTGTCAGCATTCCAAATGATTTTGCTAAACATATCAAAAGTGGTATAGGGACAGAAGTGTTATTATCGGTAAATGCAAAAAATATAATGTATCCGAACTCCGCAATGAATTTTGCTAAAGAAATTATTACGACCCACAATATTGGACTCGGGGAAAAGTTGGTTGAAGCAATTGGACAAGTACCAAATCAAGCACTATATACGGTGGCGCCAATTGCAACAAGAGTTCGTATCCTATATAATCCAACGGATTCTTATACTCCGTTTATGCTGCCGGGGATGGCGACAAATGGCTTACAAATCGGGATTATTTTAGCGATTTGTTTCGCAATCGTAAGAGAATATAAGAATCAAGCGTTATGGGGTAGTTATAGTGTGAGCAGTATCGTAGCGGGCAAACTGTTGGCGTATTGGCTATGTGCTCTTTGTGCGGCGGTTATTTCTTTTAGCTTTTATATTGAAGTATTTGAGGTGCCTTTTCGTGGTAGTTTAGAAGAATTACTTCTAATTTATGCTGCCTTTACTTTTGCGGTTGCTAGCTTGGGTATGCTTTTCTCTGCATGGGCACCAAATGAAATCATGCCGTTTCATCCTAGTGAATTTATTTATTTCATGCCAGCGTTTTTATATAGTGGCTATTCTTGGCCCAATATAGCAAAAAACAGCTTTGCTTATTTTTATTCGCTTCTCTTGCCCATGAATTATGCGGCTGACACCATTCGTAATCTGTTGTTGATTGGTTATGCAGAAGAACTCATGCAAAATGTGCTTGTTTTAGCTGGTGGTGGAATCGCTATTTTCTTAATTACTGTTTGGAGTTGTAACAGGCGTCTGAAGAAGATAGCCTTAATAAAAGTGGCGGAGGTATCTGCATGACATGGTGGCAAATCGCAAATTGCGAAATAAGAAGTATCATAGATAAACGTCCTAAACTGTTATTGAGTATGTTTGTTATCCCGATTTTTTACCTGCTTTTATTTGGAAATTTATTTAGTGGAAATTCTATTGATCATATTCCGTTGGTTATTTGTGATGAAAGTCAGACGTATCTTAGCCGACAACTTACACAAAGATTTGAAGATTCAGATCGTTTTTCTTTAGTCGCTTATGTAGATTCTGAGGAGGAATTGGAAGCCTATTTATATAACAAGAAAGCGATGGTGGGTATTGGAATTCCGCAGAATTTTAATCGTGATGTGAAAACGGGAGTATCTTCGCAAGTTTTAATTGATGTGGATGGAACAAATTTAATGGCGACGAATATTGCAATGATTGCCGCAGAGGAAGTTTTGGAAAGTTTCTCTAAACAGGTCGCAGTGAAGTTATTAGAAAATCAATCGGGGGTTCTGCCGCAGGCGGCAATCCATAAAATTGCACCAGTGGAACTTAAAACAAGATTACTTCATAATCCGACGTTAGATTATCAACTTTTTTTTCTGTTTGGTTTATTGATGACTTCTTTTCAGATGTCACTATTTATTCCCAATGCGATTTCGATGTTAATTGAGTATAAAAGTGGTCAATATTTGAGCTGCAAACCCTTTCACGTAGTATTGGGAAAAATCTTGCCGTTTTTTTTCACTGGCACGTGTGCTTATGGTGTGCTCTTAACGATTGAGGTTCATGTTTTTCATCTGCCAGCGAAAGGCAATTTTTTTGAGCTATTACTGCTCGGCAGTGGTTTTGTTTTTGCCATGACGGCACTCAGCAGTCTTATTATTTCTCTTTTTAACAATTTACTTGTATTTTATCGAATGGCAATTGCCAGTTCAGTTCCGATTTTTATTCTATCTGGCTTTACTTGGCCACTGCGCGCTATGCCGTTCCTTATACAAAAAATCGCAGCGCTTTTACCGTTTACCTATCTTGGGGATAACTTGCGGAGTCTTATGCTAGCGGGCAAAGCACCGCATTTGTATCAGGATATTGTGATTCTTTTTACCTATGGAACTTTTATGCTTGGTTTATCAATCTATCGTTATAAAAAAATCCGCATAGCTAAGCAAGTAAAAACTCCAATGTAAGTGACAATAAAAATAGTTATTATGCTCATAATGAAGATAAAGTAAAGAGGAAGTATGAAGAACTCTTTACTTTATTTTTTTTGATTTAGAAGCTTTTTTTATAATTTTTATCTGCAAATTGTAGGTTATTTGCTGATCTATGATGCAATATTAGAATTTTATCTGTAATTTGTCTGTAAAATAATTTTCGAGCTTTTCCCGTATGAATATTTACGCTTAAACAACCAATAATATAGCAAGAGATGAATTTCCGTCATGGGGAGGATTTTTATGCTAAAAAAAAGTTCAGAAAAGAATAAAGAAACAGAAGTTAGTAGTGATTGTAGTCCAGTGAATCTAAACCAAGCTCTTTCTACATCGTTAGAAAAAAATATTGAGACTCTAAAAGCGATATTTATCGATGATGATACTATCGCAACGCGCTGGATTACGAATTGCCATAATACGATTCTCCAATATTGTATTGTTCAAAATGACGGACTTGTTAGCTCTGTTATCATAAATGAAAATATTATAAAACCCTTGATGCTATCAGAAGCGTTACTTAATAAAGGGCAACAAATCGATACTTTGATTCAGCAAGTGCTTTTAGTTAATCAAGTAAAAAGAACAAAAGAGTGGCAAGAAATCATTGAAGCTGTTACTTATGGAGATACAGTTTTATTTGTGGATGGCGAGAAAGAAGCACTTCTATTAAACAGCAAAGGGTTTAATGTGAGGGGAATTGATGAGCCTTCTGGGGAAAAAATCCTTAGCGGGCCACGAGAAGGTTTTTGCGAAGCATTGATGATTAATCTTTCGTTAGTTAAGCGTAGATTAAGAACCAATGAATTAAAAATAAAGTTTCAAAGCCTTGGCGTAAGGACGCATACGCAGGTCTGTATTTGTTATATTGATAGTATTGTAAATAAAAAAGTGCTTGAAGAGCTTCAGCAGCGTCTTGAAAAAATCGAGATTGATGGAGTATTAGACAGCCATTATATTACAGAATGCATCCGTGATTCGAAATGGTCACCTTTTAGGGCTACGGGCTATACAGAAAGACCGGACGTTGTTGTTGCAAAGCTTTTGGAGGGACGCGTTGCTTTGTTTGTTGATGGTTCTCCAGTTGCTTTGACGCTTCCTTATTTATTTATTGAAAATTTTCAAAGTAATGAAGATTATTATCTGAGCTTTTACTACACTTCATTTGAAAGAATACTAAGAATACTTTCTTTTTTATTAACGCTTATGATTCCTTCCATTTTTATATTAATTGTTGCATTTCATCATGAAATATTGCCGACGACATTATTAATTAATATTGCCAGAGAACGCTTAGGGGTGCCTTTACCAGCTGGGTTGGAAGCTGTTATTATGCTAATTTTATTTGATATTTTAAAGGAGACGGGGATACGATTACCTTCTGGTATAGGGCAAGCGCTGAGTATCGTTGGTGCGCTTGTTATTGGACAGGCGGCAGTAGAAGCTAAGCTTGTAGCTGCGCCAATGGTTGTGATCATTGCAACTACAGCAATCACTGGTCTATTAGTGCCCAAATTGAATGCGCCCATTGTTTATATTCGTCTGTTGTTACTTGCATTGTCATCTACACTGGGGTTATTAGGTTTTATATTGGGGCTTGCGGGGGTGTTGATTCATATATTGAATTTATATTCTTTTGGAATTCCACAGCTGACCCCTATGGAGCATCTCAGATATCAGGAGGTTAAGGATATTTATATCAGAGGACCATGGTGGAAGATGATGAATCGCCCGTCAAAATTAACTAAGAATAAGAAACGATTGGAGAATGCTGACAGGGGTGATTGCGATTAAGAGGTTATTTAGTATTTTGCTTATCATTAGTTTATGTCTTTTACTCAGTGGATGCTGGAACTATCAGGGGTTAAATAAGATTTCAATTGTCTCAGGTGTAGCAATTGATAGAAATGTGGACAATCACAATTATCAATTAACGATAGAAGTGTTTGACTTATCCGGATCGGGGAAAGAGGGAGGAACTAAATCACAAATTGTTGAGGCCGAAGGAGCAACAATTTATGATGCAGTTAGAAATGCGAAAAAAAGATTGACCAAAAAATTATACTTTTCTGATATGCAGCTTGTTGTAATTAGCAATCAGATTGCTAGGGAGGAAGGAATACAACCTATTTTAGACTGGTTTATGAGAAATGAAAAACCACGGGAAACTTTTGCAACGGTTATTTCTCAAGAAAAAACAGCGAAAGAGATTCTCACAGCAAGCGGAGTTGATCATAAAATTGTCGCTGAAGAAATAGAAAAAATTCTTGATGCGGACAACAGGACAACTGCATCAACAAAAAATATTGACACATATAAAGCGATGAATATTTTACAAGGAAAAGAAGGAAATGCTTTGGTTTTGCCGGCTGTCCACTGCACTTCTAATCAGGATAAAAAAGTAGTAGAAGTGAATGGGTGTGCTATTTTTAAGGGCGATCGTTTGCTGGGGTATCTGTCGCCAGAAGAAACACGCTACTATCTTTTCGCTGTCGATGAAATTGAGGGCGGGATTTTAACTTTTCCCTTTAACGAAAAAAATCAGGATACACAAGATAATCTTACCTTTGAAATATTTAAAAATAAGACGAAAAGATCCTATTCTTATGATGGAAATCGCCTTAAAGTTTTCTTTGATATTAAGACTACAGTCGCGCTTGGTGAAGTTGGTATAGATATAGATGTTTCGAAAAAAGACAATATAGAAAAGATTAAAACAGTCGCCGTGACTGTATTTTCTGATCGATTGCAAACGGTAATCAAAAAAGTGCAAACGGAATTCGGCTGTGATGTATTTGAAATTGGTACGATGATTAGTAAAAAAGATCCGGCCTTATGGTCGCAATTAAAGGAAAATTGGAATATATATTTCCAAGGTATAGATGTTGAAGTAAGACCAGAATTTGAAATAATAAACACAGCATTAACTAAATGATAAAGCAGGGCGAAGTAGTAACAAACGAAAGAGGTATTGTTATGCAAAAAGAAATGATATCCATGCGGCAGGCTATTTGTATGATTACATTGTTTCTATTTGGAAACAGTGCTTTAATGGGTATGGGGTCAGGCATGGGACAGGATGCTTGGATTGCAATCGTAATAGGAGCTGTTCTTGGCAGCCTGATCTCTCTTGTTTATGCTAGGGTTATTCGCTTGTTTCCTGAACGGAATCTTTACGATATAGCCCAAGCTATATTTGGAAAAATAATTGGCAAGCTTATAATTGTATTGATGACGTGGTATGCGATTCACCTAGCAGCATTGGTGCTGAGAAATTACTCGGAATTTATCCAAATTGTGGCTTTGGAAGAAACTCCACAGCTTGCAATGATGATCGTGATGCTTCTCATTACGGGGTATATGGCCTTTAGTGGGATTGAAGTTCTAAGCAAATGGGTAGTGATCGCTATTGTTTTGGTGTTTATGGTAGTTTTATTTACGGTAGTTTTATCTATTAAGCAAGTAACCTTGACTAATATTTTACCGGTGATGACACATGATTTTGCAGCCGTGGGATCAGCCTCACTGAAATTGTTTGCATTTCCTTTTGCAGAAACAGTAATTTTTCTAGCATTAGCAGATTCTATAAAAAAAAGTGACAATCCATATAAAATTTATTTGTATGGGATTTTTATTGGCGCGATGATTCTAATCGTTACATTTTTGCGTAATCTTATGATTTTGGGTGTTCCTACATTGGAAAAAGCATATTTTCCGTCTTACACCGCAGCACGAATTATTAATATAGGTGAGCTGTTTTCGAGAATTGAAATAACAATATTTTACAATCTCATATTAGGCGGTATAGCAAAAATATCAATTTGTTTATTTGCTGCAATCAAGGGAACTGAAATATTATTTAACATTAAAAGTAATAAGAAGATTGTCTTTTTCATCAGTTTTATCATTTTACTGGTAAGCAGATACCAATATAATAGTGTAATGGAAATGATAAAATTTATAGATATTTACCAGGTCTATGCTGTACCTTTTCAAATTGTTATTCCGGTGTTGGTATGGATTGGTGCTGAAATAAAAACACGTAAAAAAAGAAAAACAACATAAATAGGCAATTCAGTAAAAGTAAAAACTTTGTCAATTAAAGTATCAGAAAATGAATTTCCGTAATGGGGAGGATTTTTATGTTAAACAAAAGTTCGGAAGAAAATAAAACTACAAATGTACTTAGTTCATCTTTAGAAGAAAACATTGATGAAGTAAAAAATATATTTGTTGATGACGCTACAATTGGAATGAGATGGATAACAAACTGCCACAATACTACATTAAAGTATTGTATTGTTCAAAATGACGGTCTCGTGAGTGCTGCAATCATCAACGAAAATATTATAAAGCCATTGATGTTGTCCAAAGTTTCTTTAAATAAAGGGCAGCAAATAGATATACTAATTCATCAAGTAATTTCCACCAATCAGATAAAAAAAACAAATCAGTGGCAAGAAATTATTGAGGCAGTTACTTACGGCGATACTATTTTATTTGTAGATGGAGAAGCAGAGGCGCTTCTCCTAAATAGTAAGGGGTTCAATACAAGAGCAATTGCTGAGCCTTCTGGTGAAAGGATTCTCAGTGGACCACGAGAAGGTTTTTGCGAAGCTTTGATGATTAACCTTTCAATGGTTAAGCGAAGAATAAGAAATAACGAATTAAAAATAAAATTTCAAAGTTTTGGTGTACGGACACATACGCAGATTTGTATTTGTTATATTGACAGCGTTGTCAATAAAAAGGTTCTTGCGGAACTTTACCGTCGCCTTGAAACAATAGACATTGATGGTGTTTTAGATAGCAATTATATAACAGAATTTATTCGCGATTCCAAACTATCACCGTTTCCAACGACTGGCTATACCGAAAGACCAGATGTTGTTGTCGGAAAACTGTTGGAAGGGCGAATTGCTTTATTTGTTGATGGTTCACCAGTTGTATTGACACTTCCATATCTATTTATTGAAAATTTTCAGAGTAATGAAGATTACTACTTAAGCTATTACTACACTTCATTTGAAAGATTTCTAAGATTTTGGGGGTTTATCCTGAGTATTACTGTTCCGGCATTTTACATTGTAATCGTTGCATTTAATCAAGAAGTGCTGCCGACGACGCTGCTTACAAATATTGTTAGAGAACGTACGGGAGTGCCGTTGCCAGCTGTGATAGAAGCTATTGTCATGCTCATACTGTTTGATATTTTAAAAGAAACCGGTATACGATTGCCTACAGGAATTGGACAAGCGCTCAGTATTGTTGGAGCGCTCGTTGTTGGACAATCGGCAGTATCGGCTAAGCTTGTAGCTGCACCAATGCTTATTGTAGTTGCGATTACAGCAATTACTGGTCTGTTGGTTCCGAAGCTGAATGCTCCTGTTATTTATATTCGTATGATGTTAATCGCAATGTCAGCTACCTTAGGCTTATTAGGTTTTATCGCTGGTATTTCAATCATCATGACACATATCTTAAATTTGCATTCTTTCGGGATACCACAAATGGTATCGCTGGACAATCTCAAGTATCAAGAGGTTAAAGATACTTTTGTTAGAGGACCATGGTGGAAAATGATTGATCGCCCATCAGCTTTGACTAAAAATAAAACACGACTGAGTGGTGATGATAGAGGTGATAATGATTAAAAGATTGATCAGTATTGTATTAATCATTGGAATATGTATTCCACTCAGTGGCTGTTGGAATTATCGGGGCTTAAATAAAGTGTCAATTGTTACAGGTGTTGCTATTGATAGAAATACAGAAAATAATAATTATCAACTAACAATAGAAACTATAGATGTTTCTGGAGCAGGCAAGGAAGGAACCGGTAAATCTCAGCTGGTAGAAGGAGAAGGAAAAACAATATTTGAAGCAGTTAGAAATGCGAAAAAAAGATTATCGAAAAAATTATATGTGAGTGATGTGAAGGTCATTATAATCAGCAATCAAATTGCCAGACAAGAAGGAATAAAACCTAGTTTAGATTGGTTTGTCAGAGATGCAGAAACGCGGGAAACCGCAATACCGGTTATTTCACAGGAGAAAACTGCAAAAGAAATTCTGGCTGCAAGTGGCGTTGATGGCAAAATCATTTCTGAGGAACTAGAAAAAATTATAAACAGTGACCGAGAGATAACAGCATCGACTAAAAAGATTGCTAGCTATCAAACTTTTGACATTCTACTGGGGGGAGAGAAAACAGCCTTGGTTTTACCTGCTGTTCACTGTACTTCTAATAAAGATAAAAAAGTGGTAGAAGTTAATGGTACTGCTGTTTTTAAAGAAGATAAATTGCAAGGGTATCTGTCGCCTGAAGAAACCCATTATTATCTTTTTGCTGTTGATGAAATCGCTGGAGGAATTACGACGTTTCCTTTAAATAAAGAGAATCAAGATAGTCTTGCCCTTGAAATATCAAAAAATAAAACGAAAAAATCTTATTCTTACGATGGAAATCGTCTTAAAGTTTTTTTAGATATTAGCACCACGGCAATGCTTGGTGAAGTCAATTTCGATATTGATATTTTGAAAAAAAATAATATAGAAGAAATTAAATTAGCGGCTAATTTAGCATTTTTGCAAAGAATAGAAGCAGTGATTCAAAAAGGGCGAATGGAATTCAACTGTGATATTTTTGGAGTTGGAACGATGATTCATAAAAGTGACCCAGTTTTATGGTCCAAGCTAAAAGAAAACTGGGATTATTATATTCAAACAATGGAAGTGGAAGTAAGACCAGAAGTTGTCATAGTAAATACTGGTTTAACGAAATGATAAGGCTAGTGTAGAGGTATGAGCAGATGAAAGAGGTATTGTTATGCAAAGAGAAATGATATCAACAAGGCAATTTATTTATATGATTGTATTGTTTTTATTTGGGAGCAGTGCTGTACAGGGGGTTAGCTGGGGCTTAGGGCAGGATGCTTGGATTGCACTACTGCTTGCATTAGCGCTTGGCAGCATTCTAGCTCTTATGTATGCTAGAATTATCAAGTTATTCCCAGAAATGAATTTGTATGATGTAGCAGAAGTTATATTTGGGAAAATAATTGGGAAAATTATCATTGGTTTGATGACTTGGTATGCAATTCATCTGAGTGCTATTGTAATTAGATTACTTTCAGAATTTGTTAAAATAGTGACTATGCCGGAAACACCGCAGCTTCCAATGATGATACTGCTATTTGTTGCTGCTGGTTATATAACCTTTAGTGGGATAGCAACTCTGGGAAAGTGGGCGCTGTTTGCTTTACCTTTGTATTTACTCATCTTGTTATATATCCTAATTTTATCTACTGCAGAAATAAAGTTTTCTAATATTTTACCAATTATGGAACATAGTGTTATAACTATTGGAAGCGCAAGTATAAAGATACTTACGACTACCTTTGGTGGAACAGTTCTATTTTTAACCTTAGCGGATTCAATTAAAAAGAATGATAATCCCTATAAAATTTATTTGTACGGCTTTTTCATTTCGGCGGTAACTTTAGTCGTTATATTTTTACAAAGTATCATGGTTTTGGGTGTTCCTATGGTGGAAAAGTCTTATTTTCCGTCATATACAGCAGCACGGTTGATTAATATAGGAGATTTTCTTTCAAGAATTGAAATGATCATATTTTATAATTTTTTATTAGCTGGTATTGCTAAAATAACAATTTGCTTATTGGTTGCAGTAAAAGGAATAGGAAAATTATTCAATAGTACCAAACAAGGTCTAATTTTGTTTATCCTTTGTCCATTCATTTTACTAATAAGTACGTTGGAATTTAGCAGTGTAATGGAATTGCTCAATTTTACAGATGTATTTCAATATTATATTCTGCCGTTTCAGGTTATCATTCCAATTATGCTATGGGTTGGTGCTGAAATAAAAATAGGTGCAAAAAGTAGGTAATGAAGGTTCTGCTTAAATAAAATAGTAAATTATATTGTGCAGTATAGAGAATATATACAAGGGGCTACACAAAAAAATTAGTGTAGCCCCTTGTATATGGCAGAGTCGCGCTGGTTTATTTTAAATAGTAGTATAATATTAGCTAGATATTAAAAGAAAAAATATAAAATGGTGATATTTTCTACATTGTTCTGCTTGCCTAACTACTTGCATATATATGTTAGCAAATGGCTTTAGGGGGCAGAGTAATGAAGGAATACATTCGTAAACGTGTCTTAGATATTTGCGACCATATTTTACAAAGTAAGCATACAGTTCGGCAAGCGGCGGTAGTGTTTGGGGTTAGTAAAAGTACGGTACATAAGGATATACCAAAAGTGAACGGTGAAGAATGAATTTAATCATATTAAAATGGGCAAAATATAATAAGAAAATTTAAAATAAAACTATTTACTTATTAAAATTATAATAAATTAATAAGTAAATAGTTTTATTTGTTGTTTACTTGCTTGTTTGAGTACAGTATAATAACGATAAAGGGGTGAGCCATATGTTATATGAACCTTTAGGTAAACTATTTTATAAAAATAATGTACTCTATGAATCTACATATAGAGAAAGATTTAATAATGAATTTACATATCGTTATGATTTTAGTATTGGTGAAAATCAGGCGTTTGCTGTTATAAATTTAGAAGTTTTAAATTTGCTAACTAGTATTTTGCAATTAGATAAAAGACTATTAAGATTAACCAATTTGTTGCCACCGATTGCACTAACTCAATTCACAAAAAAATGCATTGTGGATGAAATTCAATTGACTAATGAGATTGAGGGAGTTCATAGTACGCGTAAAGAAATCAGAGAGCTGATCCACGAGGATAGTACAAATACAACTATAAAAAGAAAACGTCTATATGGACTAGTACAAAAATATATGATGCTATCTGATGGACAGAAAATCAATTTAAAAAGCTGTCGAGATATTAGGACTCTTTATGATGAATTTGTTTTAGCAGAAGTAAAAGCAGATCATCAAGAAAACGTTCCTGATGGAAGTATTTTTAGGAAAGATATTGTTGAAATAGTTTCTCAAAGTCAAAAAGTTATTCATAAAGGGATGTATCCTGAAGAAAAAATTATTATGTCCATGACAGCAGCTCTTGATATATTACATGACGATAACTTAAACTATTTTGTAAATATAGCGGTATTTCACTATATGTTTGGCTATATACATCCTTTTTATGATGGTAATGGCAGGATGGCAAGATTTATTAGTAGCTATTTACTAAATCAGCAATTGGAGCCAATTGTTGGATTTGGGCTGTCATATACGATTAAAAATAATATAAAAACATATTATGATCTGTTTAAGATGACTAATGACCCTAGAAATAAAGGTGATTTAACTTCTTTTGTTATTGGTTTTTTAGAATTTGTTAAAGCGGCTATTGAAAACCTATGTGCTACTATTGAAGGCAGAGCTGAGCAGCTCTACTTTTATGCTAGTAAAATTGAAAAATATACAGAAGGGAATAAAAATGTTGAAACTATATTGTATGTGTTAGTTCAAAATGCACTATTTGATGATGAGGGAATTGATATAAAAAGCTTGGCGAATGCAGCGGAAATAGGTTTATCTACAGTTCGTGACAGTTTAAGAAAAATATCTAAAGATGTTTTGATCGTAAGAAAAACTGGTAAAATGAATGTTTACAGTGCTAATTTAGATGTAATGGCACAAGTTTAAATAGATTCAATAGGGTATACCTTATCGGTACAAAATAAAAGTGTTCCACATAATAAGTCGAAAAATGATTTTTGGGCTAGCCCATAATCAAAGTAGACTAAGTGGAACACTTTTTTCTATTTAATTTATACCTGGTGACACAGAGGATTCCATAACCTCAATATCTGTATTTATATTAAAATAAGGCTTATAAATCATTTTTTTTATAAAACTTAAAAAATCATATTGACGTTTATCATTTTGTTCTAAAAAAAATAACACGAGTTTTATTCGAATTTCGTTATCAGTCGTCATTTTTTCTTTTGCTAACAATATCCACTCCTGCAGTGTGTCTTTATTTAGTGTCATAATTCCAATAAAATCAACAAGCCCTTTAAGTGAATATTTTTCGGGTGTACAACGTAATATTTCAAGTGATATTTCACAAAATATTAACGCAAGTTCATAAGCTAATGCATTACGATTTATTTCATCAATACTAAAAAAATCTGATATTATTTCAACTATATCTTGCGGTGATTCTCTTTTAAAAACAATGTCCCATTTACCGGATTCATACATGATTTTTTGCATTTTAAACAGCTCCCTTATACTAATTAATAACTAATGCATTATTAAAAGAATTTGCCTCAAAAAATCTTTTAAAACTATTATCTACAATATAAAAATAAGTTCATACAAAACTATAAATTTAATAGAGGGGAGAGATATCTATAATACGCAACTATTCTGAATCTATCTCCTACTGGAAGATAGATTCACGCCTTGAATGGTTACTATTGACTGCAATCGATGGGATTATATGAAAATTCAAGAAGGGGTCTTATCATCAAAACGTAAGCTAATAACATTTTGCGCGTTTTGATGGTAAATCTCTTTGTAGATTGAATTTCTGCATATAGTTTTGTCTAGTATCAAGTAATTTTTGTGTATAATCTAAAAGTTGATCAATTTCATCGTTTTCTTCATGTTCTATGGCATTAATTGCTATTTCGGCTAAATCACCCCACTCCATCATAAGCTTTGGGTCTGGCTTTAGCGTAATCGTTGCCTGTTCAATATTCGAAATTAAATTTTTAATTGCAGATATTAGCTCTTGCATAAACAAATTATCCTCACATTTTAAAGGTGATATATACAATATATACCATTTTATATACTGATAATACTGTTATCTTTTGTAATCCCAAATAAAAAAGTGGGGTTATAAAAGGTAACCCCACTCAGCTTGTAGACAAAATAAAATATTTATGTCGATAAATTAGAAAATAGCAAAATCCGTTCCAATTATAAACTAGTACGAAGATTGGTTGCCGGTTGGTGAGAAGTGGTCAGATGCTAGGCGCAGTAAGGGGATGTGAAGGAGTCGTACTCTTGTACGTCGACGAGCATCACCTTACTGTAACGACGCAGATGGGTGCTTATCGTCGACCCGCGGCCTATCTGTCCATAGTTTGTCTACAAGCTGAGTGGGGTTATAAAAGGTAACCCCACTTTTAATATTTACTTCTCTAATAATTTGTCAATAATGCCGTTAAATTTTATCTTTCTTATAGCATCTTTACTTGAGCTTACGTTTAATTTTCTTAGTATTTGTCTGATTTGTGCTTTTACGGTATTTTTTGTTTTAAATAATTTCTCTTCAATTTGCGATCGCGTATATCCTTGTTCAATTAAGTCATAGACTTTTCTCTCTGAAAAAGTTAAGCCTTTAAGTTGTTCTTCTTTTTTTAATTGGGTATACTTTTGAGCCAATATTTCCACAGGAGAAAACGAGTTACTATGTATTCTTCGAATTACTTTTGGAATATCTTCGTAATCTTCTTTAGAAATGAACTCTACTACTCCTACTGCAAAAGAATCTGCAACAATTTTTTCATCTTTCACACAAGAAAGCATAATAATTTTGCATTGAGTAGTTTCCAATATTTCAGCTGCTGCATATATACCATCATACTTGTTCTCCATTAAGTTAATATCCACCAGAAATATATCAACCTGTAAATTCTTAGCTAAATTTATTCCATCCTTTTTATTCATTGCAGTACCAACAATAATAAAATCTTCTTCATTATTTAGAAAGCTTATCATAGCTTTTAACCAGCCTAGATCATCCTCTATTAGTGCAATCCTGATTTTATCGCCCACTCTATAGCACCTCTTTTATACACGTGCAACAGCTAAGATTCTTTCTTTTGGGAATATTAACGACACGATTGTTCCAAAATTTTCCTTGCTTTGGATTTCCAAATTCCCCTGATGCTGTTGCATCACATTATAAGAATAGGACATACCTAATCCAAAATTCATCGTCGGTCGTTTAGTCGAAAAGAATGGATCAAAAACATATTTTACATTTTCTTTTGATATACCAATTCCATTATCCTTAACTTCAATAACAACTTCCATTCTCTTCGAATATATTGATAGTTCTAATCTACCATCTTTCAATATCGCCTCTACCGCATTTTTTATAATATTATTTAATACTTCCGTTATATGTATTTGATCACACTTGACAATAAAACCCTGATTATAGTTTTTCACAACAGTCACATTCTTCAGATAATACCCTTGCATTTCAATCGCTTTATTTACTAATTCAGCTAAATCGACAGTGTCTTCCAGCAAAATAATCTCTTTCATTTGGTCCTGAATTCTTCTCATCATTGCTGCTAAATGATCGGTAGCATCTAATACCGTTTGAATATTTTCATCTACATCATTTAAATCAACTTTAGTCTTATGGATAGAGTTTCTTATATTTTTCATACACATTGATATTTTAAAAATTTCATTTTTTATCGAATGGCTCAGTATTGCAGTTCCTGAATTCATGGCTTTCATTGTACTGCTTAAACGTGTTCTTTCAAATTTAAGCCTAATACCCAAAATCCCATATTTTAGAGCAAACATTATAATTAGCAAACAAATCATAATATCACTAAGCAAATTATATATAAAACGATGGGTATGAATTAATAACGGCAACAAATATGCACTCGTCATTAAAAACATTATAGGAATCATTAAAAAGCATGTTAACAATTTTTGCTGTTTGAACCATTGTGATTTTTCTTTTAAAAAAGATAAAATCATTAAAGTATAACTTATTAAACCATACGGTACAGCCCAAATCACTATTGTCCAAAAGAAGGGGCTATAGTCTGGAAAAATTGTAATAAAACTAGCTTCTGGATTTATAAAATCAAAAATAAATCCTAAAATAATTGGTAGGAATAAAACTAGATTAATTTTCCTTTTATTTTTATTTTGATAATACATTTCGAGTCCGGCTAAAATTGCAAAATAAGGGCTTAGTCTATAACTTAATGCAGAAAGGACACGTGCAATTAGTTCAGATATTTCTTTGTGAATCGTTATGGGGACTATGTTATATCTGACAATTTCACACAGTAATCCTAATGAAATAGAAAATATTAGCGCCGAATACCAATAATTAAATTTATTTTTAATATCATTGTAGAAGGTAATTATTGCTATTATTCCCCACAGTAATAATAGAACCAAAACCAATATCATTCTTGTGCCTCTACGTTAGATTTGGCAACAGAAACCTCGTCTAATTTTATAACAAAAAATAATCGCCAAACTATATTAGTAATAGTATGAATAATTGCCGAGTCTAACAGGCTCCCTGTTAGCATATATATTAAGCCATAAAAGAAACCAGCTATAGCAGAAAGTACAAACATTCTTTTGCCACCAAAGCTAATATGGTGACATCCAAATAAAAAAGTTGTCAATATCAGTGGAATCCAATCTCCTCCACCTATGAACTGTCGTAGATAATTATAGACAAATCCTCTATAGATAATTTCTTCTGCTATTGCTATATGAAAAAAATTAAAAATAGTTAATATTAGCAAAGTTTTAGTTTTAATTTTTTTAAAATTAAAACTAAGGTAGTTTAATTTTATTCCAATAAAAATTGCGAAAAAACAACACAAGAAAGTAACTGCCAAGGTTAATCCCCATCCATCCATTGTGTTAATGAAAAATGGATCGATATTAATTTTCCTATACCCCAGAAAAATAAACAAAAGTAAAAGATGAGCTGTAGTAGATGCTCCATAGAATTCAACTGTATTTTCTTGATATAACATTGTGGCTTTACTAAAACGTGATTGATTTATTCCAAAAACAAAAGTAATAATTAATATATCAATTAGGTGAAATTGATTATTAGCGGCTGGAAACGAAAAACATAATACTATCGGTATCATTATAAACAAAACAATTTTAAATAGCATATCTAAATCCAATTTTAGATTAATATACCTATCGACCGTTGATAAATATAAAATTAAAATTAATGCTATAAAAAAGAGGGGAATTTTAAATGAACTATTTGCAGTTAATCCATACTGAATAATGAAAAAATACAATGAAGAATAAACGAACATAAACAATGTCGTAATTATCCTATTACGACCAAAAGAAGTATTTGGAAGTAATGAAAGCATAATAAATGTTGATACTATCCCGATTAGAAAAAATATATGAACCACCTCTTTATTCTATATACCATTTGGATATATGATCTATAATTGAATGAAATATCGTATTATGACTTATAACGATAAGTTTTATCCCATTGATGGAGGGCGTGGCAAATAGAAAACAACGACCATCTTTTCTTCCTATATAGGATAAGCTCCCTTAGTCTTAAGCAATGCTGATTGCTCTTATATATTAACATCGTTTTACAAATTATTCAATATTTACCCAGCAATAACAATAAATAGATAATAGTTATCTGTATTTTCTTATGGCATTGCTTTTTATGTGGAATAAGTCAATTTAGATTTTTCTATTATATATTCGGGTACTGCTACAAGAGGTGGTTGCCAGACTCGGTTGTGACGAAGACATTTTATTTCGCTGGATGATAATAATTTATATGCTGAATTTTTACCAATGGATAACATTTAACATAATTTTTCAACACTCACTAAATCGTTATATTGCTCAATCATGAGTATAGTACCTCCAATATAGTTTATTAATATTATGTGATAACAATTATAAATTAATAAACTTACTCTTATTAAAATTAGAATAAAGCGTCTAAAATCAGAAGTAATCTGAAAGAGGATTTTTTGTTCAATTTAGAGCTAGCGTAATCTTTAACTGATTAAGCGGATATTTTCCATGCCTTACCTGTTTTAAAAGCTTTGAGCTCACCGCTATGAATTAATCCATAGATAGTTTGACGCTAACACCTAAGCAGCTTCTGGCATCTGATATATGCATTAAAATAGTTTGGTTATACATTATTAATAGATAAAATTTTATAGTTATATTTTCAGCATTGTGACAATAAGCTGTACTATGGGTTACAGTTTATTGTCTTAAAATGTGAGGGGGAGTTTGTTATGAGCCTTAAAATTACGTTTGTTAATCCTAATAGTGAAGATACGGTGGACAAGTATCTGCCTAAAATTTTAGCCTCAGCGATTATTAATAAAGTTAATAGAGAAGTCAATGATAAGACTGGTGATGATGATATTGGCTATGACGTTAGGCATTCTGCTTAATTAAAATTATGTAAACTTTGAATGAAAGGAGGAAGTTATACGATGGTTGGTAGTGATGGGAAACGTAGGATGGCTGCTTATTGTAGGGTATCAACTGAAAAAGAAGATCAGCTATTAAGTCTACAAGCACAGAAAGAATTCTTTGAAGAGTATGCTGTTAAAAATAATTATGAGCTTGTTGAGTTGTATGCTGACGAAGGGATTAGCGGTACAAAGTTAAAAAATCGTAAAGAGTTCAATCATATGATGCTTGATGCCCAGCGAAGAGAATTTGAATGCGTGTTTGTAAAAGATGTGTCTAGGCTTGCTCGTAACGTCGTAGACTTTCTCCAGAGCATTCGTAAACTAAAGGCATTAAATATTGACTGTCGCTTTGTGACCGCTAATATGTCTAGCAATGATGGAGAGTTGACCTTGACAATATTGGCAGCTGTTGCGCAGGAAGAATCCGCTAACCTCTCTAAAAGGGTTAAGTTTGGGAAAAAACGTAATGCTGAAAAGGGGCGGGTTCCTAATATTGTCTATGGTTATGATAAAACGGTGGGTGAATATTTTAACCTAACGATAAATGAAGTAGAGTCGAAAGTCTTAAAACGCATATTTGATTGCTATGTAAATCAGCGCCATGGTGCTAATAAAATTGCGCAGCTATTAAATAAGGAAGGTTTAGTAACAAAACGTAAATGTCGATGGTCGCAGCAGGCAATATCTACGATACTAACCAATCCGCTTTATACAGGTAAGGTTATCAATGGTAAAGAATCTGTTAAGGATTTTTTGACTGGCGAACGAGTGAAAAATAGCGTTGACAAACAATTTATTGTGGACAAGCCAGAACTTACTATTATTGATAAGGAACTTTTTGCTAAAGCGCAGGCTTTGCTCGCTGAGCGAACAGAAAATTTTCGTTTAACTAATAAACGTCAATCAAACAAATATTGTTTTAGTACGCTTATCAAATGTGGTGATTGCGGTTACAGCTTTAGAAGGACACAAAGAAAGTATGTTAATGAATACATACGGTGGTGCTGTTCCGGTAGGAACGCTAACGGCGTGGACTTTTGTAACAATCATACAATTATCGATGAAAAAGAACTGATTGAGGAGATCAAAAGCTATTTGGGCGGACTGGTATCATCAAAAGAGAAGCTATTAAAGCAAACAATAGCTGAGTTTAAAAAACAATATAGGCCAGAGGAAAATGAACTGTCGGAACCTTTTATATTGGCTGAATTGGCGAGGCTCAAGAAAGCAAAATCAAAGCAAACAGAAATGTTTGAGATTGATGCGATTACGATTGATGAACTAAAAGAGCGAACCACTGAATTAAATTTGGCAATAGCTAAATATGAAAATGAACTTAGTGCTATAAGAGGCAATACTTCTATTTTAAGTCGTATTGATGAAGTAGTTCGTAAATATTGTGGTAGCATTCAAGCAGTGCTAACGGCAGATCTTATCGATAATGCTATGCTAAGAAAGGTCATTGATAAAATTGTTGTGACCGTAGAAGGTGAACTCCAAGTTTATTTGAAGTTGTTTTCTGATTTAGAAATTGATAATGCAGTTGCAATATGAAGGTAAATTTATATGAACAGCAAATAAGCACGTAGATGCGATTGTCTACGTGCTTATTTGTATTTTAGGGTTAAGGTTTTTAATTAATGAATGTTACGGTGTATTTAATATCAAGGTAGAGGACATACTAGAATTCAATACGTTAATAGTAGGTTTTTATGAAAATAGGCAAGCAAATAGTATTGTAAAGTTTCTAGCAGAAAAGTGTATTAAATATATTGAAAAATAGTGCACCGTACCTATTTTTAAACAGGACATTTCGTAATAAAATATAAGTATTATAGGTGGGGTTAATGATCTTTAAAAATAAGAGCATTAACCCCTTCGTGTGACCGTTCGTTTTTAGTAAATCATTCCACAAGGATATGATTGAACGATTGCCTCTTATTAATAAAAGGCTTGCGGCAAAGATACGCTTGATATTAGAAGAAAATAAAGCAGAGCGTCATATTCGTGGTGGAGAGGCAACGAGAAAAAAATATAAAAAATGTTAGAATTGAGTTTAAAATAGAGGAATTAATAGTAAAATGTAGAATAAAGCATGTTGAGCAGAGCATAATAGTATGCGAATAAAATTTTAATAAAAATAAATGATATGAAGAGTATATTGTAGTTTTGGAAGGGGATTATTCATGTTTGGAATGTCGATGGATATTGGTGTCGATTTAGGTACAGCCAATGTTTTAGTTTATATAAAGGGAAAAGGGATTGTGCTTAGAGAGCCATCAGTTGTGGCAATTGATCGTGATACGAACAAAGTGTTAGAAATTGGGGAAGAAGCACGTCGTATGCTTGGCCGTACACCAGGCAATATCGTAGCTATTCGTCCACTTCGTGAAGGTGTAATTGCTGATTATGATACGACAGAAAGTATGCTTCGCCACTTCATTGAAAAAGTAGCAGGTAGAAGCTTTTTATTTAAACCGCGTATCATGGTATGCATTCCATCGGGTGTTACTACTGTAGAAAAACGCGCAGTATTAGAAGCTGCAGTGCAAGCTGGAGCCCGCAAAACTTATTTAATAGAAGAACCATTAGCAGCAGCTCTTGGCGCTGGTCTTGAAATTTCTGAACCATATGGATCGATGGTCGTTGATATTGGTGGTGGGACAACTGATGTTGCGGTAATCAGCTTAGGTGGTATCGTTATCAGTGAATCACTTCGTATTGGTGGCGATAAATTTGATGAAGCCATCGTTCGTTATGTAAAAAAAGAGTATAATATTATGATTGGTGAACGTACTGCGGAAGAAATAAAAATTAACATCGGTACTGCAATCATGGATGCTCGTAAAGGCTCTTTAGAAGTACGTGGACGTGACCTATTAACAGGGCTGCCTAAAACAATAAAGATGGAAGTAAATGAAACTTGCGAAGCACTTAATGAACCTGTAACTCGCATTGTCCAATGCGTGAAAAAAGTGCTTGAAGACACTCCACCAGAGCTTGCTTCTGATATTATGGATCGCGGTATTGTGATGACTGGTGGCGGTTCATTATTATTTGGATTAGATAAATTAATTCAAAAAGAAACTGGTATTCCTACATATTTAGCAGAGGATCCATTGTCTTGTGTTGCCTTGGGTACAGGAAAAGCACTAGATTCTATTGATAAACTAGAAGATAGTTTAACAACGTTAAGAACAAATAGCATGTCTTAAGTGATAATAATATTTATTGGAGGTACTCGTTTATGTTACGCGGACTTTATACAGCGACATCAGGCATGGTGACAGAATCGCTTCGTACTGATGTTATTGCCAATAATTTAGCAAATGTGAATACCGTAGGTTATAAAAAAGATGAGACGATTAGTGCCGAATTTGAAGCCGTATTGTTAAAACGTGTCAATGATGGACAAGTAACACCTGATATTGGTGGTTTAGGCAGAGGCTCTAGGGTAGATGAAATTGCAACCATCCATGAACAAGGGGCTACACGCCAAACAGGCAATAAATATGATGTCGCAATTGAGGGTGATGGCTATTTTGTTGTTGATACGCCGAATGGTACACGGTATACGCGTGCAGGTTCCTTTGTTCGTTCTGCTTCTGGTGACCTAGTAACAGAAAGCGGAGCAAGAGTTTTAGATCAGCAGGGGCGTCCTATTCGAATTCCGGATGGTACCAATGTCACAATTGGTGCTAAGGGAAATGTTGTGGTGGACAATCAAACGGTTGGAACGCTGGGATTTGTTCAGTTTAGTAGTGACAAACGATTAACCAAAGAGGGGAATAATTTATATGTTGCACCACCAAATGAACCAACGACTCCAGCAACGGGAACGTTGGAACAAGGCAGCTTAGAAATGTCAAATGTAAATGTTGTATCAGAAATGGTGAAATTGATTAATGGATACAGAACATACGAAGCAAACTCAAAGGCTGTAACGACTCAAGATAGTTTGCTCGATAAAGCAGTAAATCAAGTTGGTACTGTTTAATAAAAAATACTTAATGTTTTAATAGATTATTACGATAAAACAATAGAGAATTATTTTAAGGACCGCAATTCTTCGCAGATTTATGTTTGTCTGTAAGGTTATGGTCCTTCGCATTATCTTAAAATTTAAAAATAAAATAGATAGGGGTTTTTATTATGATGAGAGCACTTTGGACAGCTGGTTCAGGTATGCAAGCGCAACAAAATAATATTGATGTTATTTCCAATAATATAGCGAATGTAAATACAACCGGTTTTAAAAAACAACGAGCTGAATTTCAAGATTTGATGTATCAAACGATGCGCCAAGCTGGATCTACTACTGGTGCAGATACGCAACTTCCCACAGGTCTTCAAATGGGACATGGGGTGCGTATGTCCGCAACCAATACTATCCACACACAAGGAAGTCCTCAAAGTACAGGGAATCCGCTTGATATGGAAATTTCAGGTGAAGGTTTTTTTCAAATAACGTTACCAGATGGTACGATCGGCTATACTAGAGATGGGTCCTTTAAACGTGATTCTGATGGCAGAATTGTCACTTCAGATGGTTATCCACTCGAACCACAGATTACCATTCCATCCAATACTACGGATATTACAATTTCTGCGGATGGGCGTGTTTCGGCAACGATTCCAGGTCAAACGGCAACAGAAGAAATCGGTCAAATAGAACTAGCGCGTTTTGTTAATCCAGCTGGTTTATCACGTACGGGCCAAAATTTGTATACAGAAACTGAAGCATCTGGTGCGCCAACGACGAATGCAGCGGGAACTGACGGTGCTGGAACCATTGTGCAACAATTCCTTGAAATGTCAAATGTACAGATCGTCGATGAAATGGTCAATATGATTGTTGCGCAACGTGCTTATGAAACGAATTCAAAAGCGATTACAACTTCTGATTCAATGCTTGAAATTGCGAATGGATTAAAACGTTAGGTATAAGTGATGATCAAAAAAATAGTGTTACTATTTATGATGTGTTTTGTTTTTTCATTAAGTCTAGTCAGTGCCTCCCCCATAGAGATAACGACTTACGATCAAGTGGAGGTTTCAGGGCCAGATATATTGCTTGGCGATATTGCAAAAATTTCTGGGGAAGATAGCAAGCGTATTTATGAGTTGCAATGCTTGAAAATAGGAAATGCAGCAAATCCAGGAAGTAGTGTAGTATTGACGAGTGAGTTGTTTGGAATGAGACTAATGGCTGCTGGTGGTGATTATACGGATGTCACATGGAATGTGGGACAGCCAATTACCATTATAACGAAATCGCAGACGATATCTAGTGATATGCTCAGTGGCCTTGCTAAAAGCTATATTAATGAAAGATTAAGTTCGGAAATAAATGGTAAGGAATATCGTATTGATGGAATTGATTCGCCCAATGCCGTAATAACGCCAGCTGGTAATCTTACGTTTGAGGTTACTTTGCCTTATGGTATCAAATATAATGTACCGACCAATGCAATTGTAAATATCTATGTCGATGCTCGGCTTTATAATAAGTCTAATATTCGTTTCAGAGTACGGACTTATGAGCAAGTGGCTGTGCTCAGTCAGGCGTTGTCAGCCAAGCATATATTGACGAAAGAAGATCTGCATTTCGAAAAATTAGATACGAGTAAAATGAATCCAGGTTACATAACTGATATTACGAAAGTGTTGGGAATGGAGACAAGACGAGGACTACAAAATGGCACACCACTTAATATTTATATGCTGGAAAAACCAATTATTATAAAACAAATGGCGATGATAAATATTATGTCAAATGTGAATGGTATTGTGGTAAAAATTTCTGGACAAGCTCTGCAAGATGGAAGGGAAGGCAATTCTATTCGGGTAAAAAATATAAGTTCCAATAAAGTTGTTGTTGGAAAAGTCATAGATAGTTCTACAGTTGAGGTTTCAACTCGGTAAAGGTAGGTGTGCTTTGTGATAAATTTAAAAAAAATAGTTGCTGTAGCAATGATGTGTTGTGTGGTAATGGTGGGGTTAATATCAAATGTTGGTGCAACATCGCTTTGGTCAGACGACTCATCTTTGAACCTGTTTGCCGATAGAAAAGCACGGGCAGTAGGTGATTCGCTTACAATTATCATCAGTGAAAGTTCTTCGGCTAGTCGTACTGCTGACGGCAGCAATTCTAAATCAGGTAGCAATACATTATCCGCAGGTACGGGGATATTTGACTTTCTAGCAGCCGCTAGTGCTAGTGGTTCAGATAGTTTTAAATCCAGTGGTAGCTTATCAAACACGAATAAAGTATCTGGTAAAATTACAGTTGAAGTGATCGAGGTTAAACCGAATGGAAATATGGTTATATCTGGAACACAAACGATTGTACAAAATACAGATACACATAAAATTACTTTGACTGGTATTGTTCGTAAGGATGATATAACAGTAGATAACACCGTAAAGTCATCCCAAGTTGCTGATGCGCAACTTAGATTTGATGGTAAAGGCCCATTGAACTCAAAACAGCGTCAAGGTATTCTAACTCAAATATTTAATATTTTATTTTAGTGGAGGCTTAAGTATGCGTAAACTTATTGCGGCAATGACCTTTCTGTTGGTGTTTTGTTCGCTGATTACATCAGCCTTCGCAGCATCAAGTACCGTGAGTACAAGAATAAAGGATATTGCCAAAGTTCAGGGAGTACGACCGAATCAGTTGGTTGGTTATGGCTTGGTGGTTGGTCTTGCTGGCACTGGTGATTCCAATAAGACATTACAAACATTACAATCTGTTGGTAATATGTTAAAAGAATTTGGTGTAGCTATTGATACTGCACAATTGAAAACGAAAAATGTTGCAGCGGTTATGGTTACAGCGCAGTTACCTCCTTTCGTTCGAGAAGGGGATACGATTGATATTACAGTTTCTTCGATGGGCGATGCCAAGAGTATTCAGGGTGGTACGCTTTTACAAACACCATTAAAAGCAGCAAATGGACAGATCTATGCGGTAGGTCAAGGATCGGTGTCTACAGGCGGTTTTTCAGCTAGCAGTGGTGGTAGTAGCGCGCAGAAAAACTTTCCAACTGTAGGCACTACACCCAATGGAGCAATTGTAGAGCGCAGTGTTGAAGAAAGCTTGGGTACAAGCGGGACGATTTCTTTGTCGCTGAGTAGACCGGATTTTACAACTGCGACAAGAATTAGTGCAGCAATTAATGCTCGTTATGGTGCGATATCACGGGCCGATAATCCAGGCAAGGTAGATATTACTTTACCTTTCATGTATCAAAATAATGTTGTTGGCTTTGTTTCTGAAATTGAAGATTTGTATGTTACGCCAGACAATATTGCTAAGGTTGTTGTAAATGAAAGAACCGGAACCGTTGTTATGGGTGGTAATGTTTCAGTGGATGAAATAGCCATCGCACAAGGTGGGTTAAGCATTAATATTGCGAAAAATACGGATGTTAATCAACCAGCGCCATTCTCTTTAGGCGAAACGATTACGACTAAAAATACAGATGTTACGGTAACAGAGGATAAGGCCCATACGATCGTACTTCCAGCTACTGCGAATATAAGCGATATTGTTGGAGCTTTAAATGCTGTCGGAGCAACACCGCGTGATATTATATCCATATTACAAGCAATCAAAGCGGCAGGTGCGCTTCATGCGGACTTAGAAATTATCTAGATGTAGGTGAAAATGATATGCAAATTGATGGTATTTCTTCAGATAGTATCATAAGTCAATATTCTGCAGCAAAAAATAGTGCCGATGGAACATTTTCAAAGGAATTGGAACAAGCAACCAAGACAGGAAAAGCTGCAACTGAGGCGAAAGATGATGCAAAAATAAGAGAGACTTGTAAAGAATTTGAATCGATGTTTTTAAATTATATGTATACACAAATGCGTGAGACGGTACCTGATAATACTTTATATGGTTCATCCAATGGCGAAAAAATCATGCAATCGATGCTCGATACAGAGTTAACGAAAAACATGGCAAATGCAGGTGGTATTGGAATTGCCAATATGATTTATAAACAATTATCGATGAATAACAAAAAGTAATCAAATAACTGCCAGGCTCCGCGTAGCCTGGCTTTTTTATCTATTGTAGTTATATTAAATAATGGGAAGTGTAGAGTTATATGAATTTTTTCAGTAAACGCATCGGTGCGTTTGTCGTTATGTTACTACTTATTTCACAAATTGCTTTTGCGGCGGATTTGTCAAGTAATATTACAGGGATACGTTTTAGTCAGAAGCCCGAAGTTGTCAGAGTTGTTTTTGATCTTGATTACGTGCCAGAATACAAGGTAAGTACAAATAATAATGGCGCAAGTATAATCATTGATATGCCAAATACGATAAATTTAACTTCGTTAGAAAACTTAGCAATAGATGATACGGTCGTAAAAGGTATTACGTTTACCAAAATAAATAAAGATACTTTACGAACGACAATTGATCTAAATCGTAATGTAACTTACAAAGTAAATAAATTAGCAAATCCTAATCGCTTTTATATCGATATCATTAAAAATGTTGACCAAAAATTAGTCGATGAAATTGTTCCAGGGGTAAAACATATTACTTTGGTACGCAGTAATACAAAAGGAATGCTTACAGCCAATTTTTTAGATATTGACGGTCAATCCAAATTTCAGCTTCGTCCTGTCTTGGCGAATGATCTGATTGCCGGTCGTGAATCTTTAAGTTCAATGGCAATACATAATAATGCGTTAGCAGCAATAAACGCTTCTTATTTTACTCCAAGTGGTGAAATTATCGGTTTAACGAAAATTGATAATACTATTGTGAGTACAACATACTTAGCGCGTGGCGCTTTTGGGATAAAAGTAGATGGCAAACCCTTGATTGGGCAAGTAGATTATTCTGGTGCTGTTACTTTACCAAATGGAGTTTCAGTTCCGGTATCTGGTGTGAATTGTGAACGTGGTGAAGACAATTTAGTTTTATATAATCCTTATTTTGATAATAGTACGAAAACAAATGAGTATGGAATAGAATATGTCGTTAAAAATGGTACAGTTATAGCAATTAATCAAAATGATTCACCATTAGAAGCGGGGACAATTGTTGTATCAGCGCATGGTGCAAGTAAGGATAAATTAGCCAGTATAAAAATTGGTGATAAGCTGAAAATTAACGAAGACCTGGGGACAACCTGGAATCAAGTGCCACAGATTATGGGTGTTGGTCCGTTGCTAGTAAGAAATAATAGTGTATATGTAACGGCAAAAGAAGAACAGTTTGGCCCAGATGTTGCTAGTGGCAGAGCACCGCGGACTGCTGTTGGTATCACAAAAGACAATCATGTGATTTTAGCGGTTGTTGATGGCAGGCAAAGGAATAGTATTGGTTGTACGTTATCGGAAATGGCAGTACTGATGCAAGAAATGGGGGCAGTTGATGCTGTCAATTTTGATGGTGGTGGCTCGAGTGAGATGGTCATCAATAACGAAGTGATTAATAGTCCTTCTGATGGCACGGAACGTAGAGTTGGTGCCGCATTGGTAGTTTTATCAAAATAGTAATAATACACTTGCTATTCAGTACCAATCAGTTATAATTGAGTTAGAATAAGATAAAAGTAAGGGGGTAATTTAGATGCTCCATAAAAAAATGCTGATAATCCTAGTGGTATTGCTACTAACAGTTACTGGCGTTTGGAAGGCGACAGCCAGTTCTTTAATAGACCAACATTCAGTATTATCTGGAGAAGTGGTATCAACGATAGCCGTTGGTACAAGGGTCAACGAGGGGACAGAACTTGTGAGGGTAACCACGATCGCAGGTTCAGCAACAGCTGCTAGGGCAACAACCGCAGGTGTTGTGAAAGAAGTGACGGTACAAAGAGGAAGTAAAATAAATAGTGGCGATGTTGTGGCTCGTATCGAGGCACAATAAGAGAGGATGAATTTTTTGTTGCAATGGGTTAAAAGAAGTTTGTTTATGCTTCTCGTAGTTTTATTACTACCAATAGGCAAGGTAAGTGCGACACCAGAGATTATGACTACAGATCAATTGCAACCAGGCATGCAGGGGATTGCTAAAACTGTGATTCAAGGGACTACCATTGATACTTTTGATATTGAAATATTAGGTGTGGTCAAAGAAGGTACTGATAGCGATGGCAGAATTTTAGCAAAAGCATCTGGACCAGTGATTGATAAAACTGGTGGCGTGTTACAAGGAATGAGCGGCAGCCCAGTTTATATTGATGGAAAATTAGTTGGTGCAGTATCGGGTGGCTGGAAAGATATTGATAATAGGACGTGTATTATTACACCGATTACCGATATGTTGAAATTATGGGATATGCCAGATTTAAAAAAAGATCAAAAAATTAAACAAGTTGATTTAAAAGCAGTGCTAAAACATAAAGATCAAAAAAAAGAAGCTGAAAAATTAACAGAACAATCTAAAGAGCAGCCACTTTCTACGCCCTTGATGGCGGCAGGTTTTGGTGATGCAGCGATGGATATGTTGACAGAAAAACTGAAACCATTTAATATGGTGCCTTATGCGGCCGGTGGGGCAAATGGTGGTTTCGCGCCAGTTACGATTGAACCTGGCAGCTCAATTGGTGCACAATTGGTTCGCGGTGATTTTAGTTTAGCAGCAATTGGTACAGTAACCGCGGTTGAGGATGGAAAAGTTTTGGCGTTTGGACATCCTTTTTTACGCAAGGGTAATGTAAGTTACTTTATGACTGATGCAAATATCATCAGCACCGCTAGTGGATTAAATACTGGATTTAAGATTGGTGTTCCTGGCAATGCAGTTGGCGTTATCAATCAAGATAGATCGGCGGCGATTGCAGGTACACTTGGTAGATTTCCGAGCGTTATTCCACTACAGGTGAATGTCACAGATAAACAATTGAATACGACGAAAAGTTATTCGATGCAAATTGCTTATGATGAACAGTTAGCAGCAACCCTTGCCGCAACGATGGTTTATAATAGCATTGATCAAACTATAGATCGTACTGGGGAAGGCACAGCAAAAGTAAGCTTTGAAATTATGTCAAATGCTATTCCAGGCGGGATTATAAAACGTGACAATATGTTTTATAATCCACAAGATGTTGGTAAATTTGGCATTGCAGAAGTATTTCAAGCTTTGGACATATTATGTACAAATAATCTAACAGAAACAGATATCATTAGTGTAAAGGTAAATGTCGATATTGATCAAAAGAGAAAAACGGCTTCAATTATCGAAGCGACTCCTGAAAAAAGCAGTGTTAAAGCTGGGGAAAAAGTAAATATTATAGTAAAATTAAAACCATATCGGGACAATGAAGTAACAATCGCTGTTCCGTATGCGGTGCCAAAACATCAAGCACCAGGGGTAGCAATGCTAGAAGTACGTGGTGGTGGTTTAGTTTCGGTAGCACAATTGTTAATGCAGCAACAAGGGATTGATCTTAGTGCGCAAGAAGATAAGACAAAACCATTGGACGTAATTATAAAAGAATTTTTAGATACGAATAAAAATAATGAAATCATCATTGATCAAGCTGTTATGCCGACTGAGGCGGGAGCGAATCAAGTGATGAATACAAAGACAGCAGTAGCTAAAAAATCTACCCAAGAAATTAAGGAAGCACAGGATAATAACAAGAATGCAAAGAGCAAAAAAGAGGAAGCACCAGAAGACACTAAATTTGCTACGGAGTATATCATTGATAATGTGATACAGACCTCAATTCATGTTGATGCAGGCAAATAAAAAGAAACAGCTATTACAAAATTGTGATAGCTGTTTCTTGGTTTGCGCTTTCTAATTCATAAAACTTAGCGAATTTTGCAGGGAATTGATGAAAAGTATTGAATATAATGCAAAATAATAGTAAACTAATATTTACTATTATACATTTTAATATTTGCGCATGTGGGGGAGATAACGCAATGATGGTTGGTTATTTAGAAAAAATCGGCCGTAGTGTACTAGAACTTCTTGAACACCTTGGTGCAGTTATGATGCTTATTTATGAGACGATTTGTCAATTAAAGCATCCGCCTAATATAAAGCATATTATTGGGCAAATGGCACATTTGGGAGTTGATTCACTGCCGATTGTAACGCTTACGATTTTATTTACAGGCATGGTTATTACTTTGCAAACGGCGCATGAATTTATCAAATATGGTGCACAATCTACGGTTGGTGGTATCGTAGCAATTTCTATGGGACGTGAACTTGCTCCAGTCTTAACGGGCGTTGTTGCTGCCGGACGTGTTGGGGCCGCAATTACAGCCGAAATTAGCACGATGAAAGTCACCGAACAGATTGATGCTTTAAAAGTTATGGCAACTAATCCTGTTGGTTATTTAGTTGTTCCTAGGTTAATCGCCTGTATGATTATGTTACCTTTATTGGTTATATTTGCTGATGTGATTGGTACTTTTGGTGGTTATTTAGTCGCTGTTTTTTATTCGGACATTAACTCGGTTACTTACATTCAGTCAATTAATAACTTTATGGTAGTGCATGATGTTACAGGTGGGTTAATCAAATCAATCTTTTTTGGGGCAATTATTGCAATTATTGGTTGTTATAAAGGGCTTAATGCAGCAAATGGAGCTGTTGGGGTAGGTAAAGCGACAACAGGATCAGTAGTTGGTTCAATTATTATTATTTTTGTTTTAAATTGTTTCCTGTCCCTGATTTTGTATCGCTAGAGGTGTGTTGGTGTGATTAAATTAGTGAATGTACATATGGAGTTCAAAAAAGAAAAAATACTGAAAAATATCAATTTAGAAGTAAAAAAAGGTGAAGTACTTGCCGTTATCGGTGCGAGTGGCTCAGGTAAGAGTACATTATTACGTCTAATGATTGGCTTACTTCGTCCTACAAAAGGTGAAATTTGGGTAAATGGGACGGAAATATCAAAACTGAATGAAAATCAGTTGGATAAAATTAGACTTCGCATGGGAATGGTATTTCAATATTCAGCATTATTTGACTCAATGAGTGTTGGTGAAAATGTAGCGTTTGGTCTAAGAGAACATAGCAATTTAAGTGAGTCTGAAATAGCGGAAAAAGTTAGAGAAAAATTAAAGCTGGTTGACTTAGAAGGCTATGAGCATCATATGCCAAATGAGCTCTCCGGCGGCATGAAAAAACGGGTAAGCTTAGCGAGGGCAATTGCTTTTGAACCAGATATTGTTTTGTATGACGAACCGAGTGCTGGACTAGATCCAATTATGACAGCGAAGATTGATGGTTTAATTGTCAACACTCAAAAAGTATTAGGGGTAACATCAGTCGTTGTAACGCATCATATGGAAAGTGCGTTTTCCATCGCTGATCGTATCGCTATGATTCATGAAGGAGAAATTATTGCGATTGGTAATGTTGATGATATTAAAAATTCTGATAACCCAATCGTAAGGGATTTTATCAATGGATCTAAAGGTAAGACAAAGGAGGATCAAGGATGACAACAGAAGCTAAAGTTGGCGCATTTACCATGCTAGGATTTGCGCTCCTAACCTATATCGTTATTCACCTCGGTGGAATGGGATTTGGGGATAAAGGCTACCCTGTTCATGTTGTATTTAATGAAGTCAATGGATTGAAGCCTGGTAATCTTGTTCGCTATGCTGGCGTAGACATCGGTAAGGTAGATGATGTTCATGCAGAGCCAGATGGGGCGAAAGTCAGACTCTTAATTAATTCAGGGGTTAAAATTCCCGATACTGCAATTGTTGGGATTGGTGCTGATGGGCTAATGGGAGAAAAATATATCAGTATATCTCCAGGGGCTGAAACAAAAGGCTTTTTAAAAGCTGGAGATGTCATTAACGGAAAAGATCAGCAAGGCCTAGATCGCTTATTATTGACAGCAGATAGTGTACTGCTTGACATTCAGAAATTAGTGCAGTCGCTAAATACAGTCTTTGGTGATGAGCGAGTACAGAATGCACTGATTGATTCTGCTGTAAGTGTAAAAGAGCTTACAGAAAATTTAAATCGGATGAGTGCTGTCATGGCGCGGATGGCAATCAATAATGAGCAAGATGTTAAGGCGATGGTAACGAACTTGAAATTTATGTCGGGGAGTATGATGAGTGCTGCTGGCCGCGTCGAGCATATGCTTACAACTTTAGATAATAATGGACAAACAGCCACTGATTTACGGGAAGCTATCGCGAATCTAAACGCGACAAGTAAACGTGTAGAAAATATGGCGGCTTCCATAGAAGGGGTCGTTACAGACCCAGAAACAGCGGAGAATTTGAAAGTTACTCTTCGTAATGCACGTGGCGTTAGTGAAAAGGCAAATCGTATGATGAGTCAAGTATCGAATATAAAGACCCAATCCAGTGCAGAGGTACTTTACAGCGCCGGTTCGAAAGAGTATAAAACCAATGCTGATATCAGAATCAACACTTCTCCGAATGACTTTGTTTTATTGGGTATAAATGATATTGGAGAGGAAAATAAAGCAAATGTACAAGTTGGTTCTGGTAACAATAAATTTGCGAGTAGAGTTGGGTTAATTGACAGCAAAGCTGGTATTGGTTTGGATGCAAAAATAAACAACGAATTTCGTATGTCAGTTGATGCTTATGATCCAAATGATTTAAGAGTAAAACTAAGAGCGCAATATGAAGTTGCCCCAGAAACTTTTATTGTGGGAGAAACCGATAGCATCAACAAAAGTGAAAATAGAGAGTCTTTTGTTGGAATGCGTCATTCGTTTTAAATATCGATTATTCTTGACACTAATTTTGATAAATAATATAATGAAGTGTACTTTTTGACTGAATAGTCAAAAAGCTAAAATGAGGAGGAAAACTAGTAATGATAAAATATAACTTTAACAAACAATTAACGGCGATGGTATTGGCTGGACTATTGAGTTTCACAAGTGCTACCGTTTTTGCAAATGCTGTAGATTTGACCTTGGAACAAAGCATTGACCTTGCATTGAATAATAATCAAAGTATTAAAATCGTTGGCGCAGAACAAGAAGGCGCAAAATGGGATTTATCAGCAGCAAAAGGTGCGAAAAACTTCTCACTTGATTATACGCATAAAGATAGTCGAAGCAAGGCTTATAGTTCAACTTATAAGAAATTTGTAACAGCGAATGATTTTACGAATTCTCTGACAGCATCGATACCAGTTTATAGTGGTGGTACATTAGAAGGTAAGATCAAAAAAGCGGAAATAAATACGGAGGTTTACGATTTAACACTTGACGATACCAAACAATCATTAAAAGAAGAAGTAACAACGGATTATTTTGATATTTTAAAATGTGCTGAGGTTATAAAAGTAAGCGAAGAATCCGTAGAAAGTTATAAAACTCATTTGAAAAACGTACAAGCACAATATGAAGTTGGTACGGTAGCAAAGGCGGATGTCCTTAGTTCTGAAGTGAACTTGGTAACTGCAGAACAAACGCTGGTTTCAGCAAAAAATGATTATGACCTAGCGGTAGCTACGTTTAATAATGAAGTTGGTCTGCCACAAGATACGTTAGTGAACACGCTTGATCAATTAAAATATGAAAAATACGAAATATCTTTAGCGGATTCTATTGCTTATGCCTTGGAAAATCGTCCTGATGCAAAGATTGCACAGAAAAATGTTGATATGGCAAAAGAAGCTGTAAATATTGCAAAGGGTGACCAAAAGCCATATGTTACTTTTAGTGCAACCAAGAGCTTGGCTGATGATAAATTTGCTGGTACTGACGACAATGGTTGGTCTGCTGGTCTTACGACTACTTGGAATGTTTTTGATGGAAATGTCACGAAGTCAAATGTTAAAAGCGCAGAAGCCGATTTGCTAAAAACTCAGGAAACGGCAAAACAGACAAAAGATTCTATACAATTAGAAGTCCGCAAAGCATATTTAACGATCGTAACTGCAGAAAAAACGATTCAAACAAGTAAAGTAGCCATAGAAAAAGCACGCGAAGATTTGAAAATCGAGCAAGTACGTTATAGTGCTGGTGTAGGAACGAATAGTGATGTAATTGATGCACAAGTTTCATTAACGTCTGCTCAGAAGGATTATATTAAAGCACTGTATGACTATAATACTGGTAAAGCTTCTTTAGATCAGGCAATGGGGATTGCTGTACAATAATTTTCAAAAATATGGGGCTGTTGCAAAAAATTGTAACAGCTTCATTTTATATAAAGGCAAATTTATAGAATATTTGTTTTAACTAGTACTAATTGCTCATAGATGGCAAATTTTCACTACAGGAAGGACTACCTCTTGTGTCGAAGATATATGTTTACAGGTAATTTAACTTGGAGGCTAAATTCATGTGGCGTAAAGCATTAATTATAATCGCGGTGGCATTGAGTATAATTGCTGTCATCGGCTTAGTATGGATGAGAAGTCAGTCCTTTATGACGGCAACGGCAGAAATCTTATCAACTGAAATAACAAAAACTTTACAGACGGATATAAAAGTTGATGGGATAAAGATAAAATCACTGAACCAAATATCGGCAGATGGAATTTCTATCTATACGAAAGATGGAGAAGTTTTAGCAACGGCCAAAAGCGCCGATTTTGCGTTTAGTCTTTTGGCTATGTTCAGGGGGAAATCTGTCATTCAGGCAATTGATAAAGTAAATGTAAATGATTCGATATTGAACTTAAGACAACGCGAAAATGGTGAGTGGAATTATGTGGATATTCTGCCGAGTGGAGAGAATACGTCAAATGAATTTAAAGGTAAAGTAGAGCTGAAAAATGCAATTGTGAATTTAAGTGCTGAAGGAAAAGAAGCTACTCTAGAAGAGATGAATGGTACAGTGGATTTTGTTAGTCAGCCTTCGCTTGCTTTAAATATCTCATTGAAACATAAAGGTGGTAGTTTAACCGCTTCAGGAACAGTAGGTGGGGAACATCCGGCGCTTAGTGTTAAAGCGGAGAACTTTAATCTAGAAAATTATTTAGAGTTTCTACCAGAGAATATGGCAATAAAAGTGCTAAATGGTAATCTAAAAAAATTGGAGGTTACTGTTTTAAGAGTTAATGGTGACTATGAATTTAACGGTGAAACAGTTGTTACAGGTGGACGTTTAGAAGTAGAAGGTACAATTATTGACAAAATTGATGGGTTAATCCTCTTTAACCAAAAAGAAATTCGTGTGTTTAGTCGTGGTAAGATCGCTGAGCAGCCGATTGTCCTTAGAGGGACAACGAATTTGGATGTTGTGGAACCTGTGCTGAATTTACAAGTGAGTTCTAAAGGTTTTGATGCGAGTAAAGTTCTAGCTAATTTTCCATTACAAGGTGAAATTGCTTTTAAAGCAAATATCACTGGTAAAATGAGTGACCCAATCGTTAGTGGTGAATTTAATGTTGCAAAAGGAACTTTATATGATTACGATATTCATGATGTAAAAACGAAGTTGAAACTTATGAGTCATATGTTATTGGTTGAGAGCGCTACAGCATCTATTTTAGACGGAAAAATCGATATACATGGTCAAATCAATACCGATACCGAGCAATATAACTTACAAGTTAAAGCGAATGATATTGATTTGGCAAGTTTAGGTAACTATATTCCACAATTTTCAGGTAAGGCAAAGGCGGATGTCGCTATTGCTGGGAAAGGCTTTAATTTAAATAATAGTACTGCTATTTATGGAAATGTTGGTATTGCGCAGGGGGCTTATCAAGGGGTTGCATTTGAACATGTGGATACTAGCTTTTATAAACAGGGTGATAACATTACGGTTGATTATTTAACAGTTGCATTGCCACAAGGGAAAATTACTGCCGATGGATCGGTAAGTGGCAATCAATTAGCTCTGCAGTTCTATGGTTCGGCAGTTGGGTTAGATCAATTGGCGGGGATAGATTCTCGTATTGTTTTAAGTGGATTGGCCGATTTTTCTGGCCAGGTAACAGGAACTGCTGACCAGCCGCAAATCAAAAGTAATTTTTCTGCGATAAACGGTAGTGTGTTCTATCAACCATTTAAAGTTGCGCAGGGTAGTATAAGTGCAAATATAAATCAAGTCATGATTGAAAAACTTGATTTATTAGATGGCATTTCAAAGCATGAAATAAGTGGTGCCGTTGGTTTGACTGGTAATCAGCCACTCAATATAAAGATTTCTTCAAGACAGGCACGAGCGGAAAATATTGTTAAATTGTTATTGCCAGGTGAAAATCTAACTGGTAATGTTGATAATGATGTTGTACTTACAGGGACGCTCAATAATATCAATGCCGATGGGCAGATTAGCTTTAATGAGGGCAGTTTTAGAGGTGTGTTATTAACCCAAGCCCAAGGAAAATATCAACGGAAAAATGGGCAAACAGAAATAAAAGATTTTTCTGTTAGTTCACCTAGTCTAAATGTTGTATTGAATGGTGTTTTAAAAGCAAATGAAGATCTCGATTTTAATATTGTTGCTGATGATATTAATGTAGAAAAGCTTCGTTTACAACTGCCATATCCAGTAGCTGGTAAAGCTAAATTTATTGGTAAATTACAAGGTAATATAAATAACCCACAATTTGATGGACAATTAACTGCGAGCAGTGTTGTCTTCCATGAGCAAATATTAAAAAATATTGATGGAAGGATAAGCATGGGTGATGGCAATATTGATCTTAAATCTTTTAGTTTTAATCAAGGAGAAAGTAGTTTCAGTTTATCGGCAAGTACGAATCTCGAAACAAAACGAGTACAGGGTGATTTAGAGGTAAAAAATGGTCAGCTGGCTTCTATCTTAAAACTTTTAAATGTTGAGCAAAAATGGATTGATGGAAAGCTCAATGGTAATATTCACTTAGAAGGTACAGCTGATAATCCGAAAGTACAGCTGTTGGGTAGTCTAAAAGAAGGTTCGTTAAAAAAATATAAGTTAGACACAGTAGAGTTAGATGTGTCGCTTGATAATAAAGTAGTTACAATTAATCGGTTTTATGCTATGCCAGGGAATGGAAAATTAGTGGCGCAAGGAAAGATTGATTTGGTAGGCGCTTTTGATTTAGAAATTGCTGGCCAGAATATTGATGCGGCTCTATTGACAAATTTAGCAGATCTTGATGTCGACACCAAAGGGGTTCTTAATTTTGGTGCACAAGTAACAGGCCCAGTCGAAAATCCAAATGCAAATATTTCAATAGATATTCAAGGGGGCGGCGTGAGCACTGCAACTTTCGACTCACTTTATGGGATGTTCATCTTGAAAGATGGTATTGTTAATGTACAGCAAATGTTAGCCAAAAAGGGTGAATACAAGGCCAGTGCCTATGGGATTATTCCGCTTGCAGCCATCTTTAAAGATGAAAGAGAGCATGCTGATATTAAAGATCAGATGGATTTAAAAGTATCGTTAGACCAAGCGGATCTTAGTATTTTACCATTGTTAACGAAGCAAGTTGATTGGGCAATTGGGGCGACTAAGGGTGGTGTTACGATCAGCGGCACGCTCGATAAGCCATTGCTAAATGGTGCAGTCACGGTTGCAAATGGAGCTGTTAAATTTAAACAATTAGCACAGCCAGTCCAAAAAATGGCGCTTGATATTGAATTTTTAAATGATAAAATAGATTTGAAGACTTTTGAAGGGGTAATGGGCAAGGGCTCCTATAAGGCTTCAGGAACAGGTCGTATTACAGGTGATGGGATTGTTGACTACAATTTTGAACTTAAATTAGATAAGCTTGATGTGGTCAATAAATACTATACAGGCCCGTTAGAAGGTACTTTAACTTTGATTGATGATAAAGGAGTACCGAAAATTGCTGGTAATTTAAATTTTGAGAATTGTACGGTGGATATACCTATGATTCCTACGAGTGAAACCCCGTTGCCACATGTTCGTCTAGCAGTAGATGTAAATGTTGGTAAAAAGGTTCGTCTATATAATTCTTTCTTATATGATATTTGGCTGGAGGGGCATGCTAATTTTGATGGTAGTACGCTGCACCCACGAACTTCTGGCGAGATTCATTTTACGCGTGGAACGATTAGTTATTTGAAGACACCATTTAAAGTGACAGAAGCAACTGCATATTTTAATCAAGTCGGATCATTTTTACCAAGTATCCATGTGGATGCGGATACGCGCCTAGAGAAAACAAAAGTATATTTAAATGTTGATGGACCAGTAGAGACAATGACATTCCGGTTGACATCAGATCCTGCAATGAGCGAGCAAGAGATATTGTCCCTATTGACGTTGAGAAGTCGTTATAATAGCAAGGATAGTAATGATTCTGGGATTGGGCGAGATGAACTTACTTCTATGCTTAATATTGGCTTGCAAATGAGCTTTTTAAGCGAAATAGAAAGCATCATGCGTAAGACGATTGGGGTAGATGAATTTAATGTAGTTCGTGATACACTTTCTTCAACAGAAAGTAGTAGCTTAAATCGTGAAGTATACAATGTAGAAATTGGTAAATATATTAATGAGAAAACAATGTTAAAATATACGGCTGGCTTAGATCATCAAGCTTATAAAATGGGGATTCGCTATGATTTTAATAATAGATTAAGTTTGACAAGTGATGTAGACCAAGATCATAACGCTACCCTTGGCATGGAAGTTAGGATGAAGTTTTAAATGGGGTTGATACAAATGGAACTTAGTGATTATTTAAAAGAACTAAAAAAAATAAAAACGCTAACGATAGAAGAAGAAACTTTGCTTTGGCAAGATTATAAAGTGAATCAAGAAATGAAAGCTAGACAAATCTTGATTGAAAGTTATCAACCTCTCATATTTAAAGCGGTTATGCAGCTAAAGACCAGTGACAATGTTATGGATCTTGTGCAGGAAGGCACAGTTGGTTTGATAGAAGCTGTAGAAAATTATGATCATGAACGTAGTGTAGCCTTTAGCTTATATGCCTTGCATCGTATTCGAGGGAGGATGCTTAACTTCCTACAAAAGGAAGGTGTAGCTGAGTTGACTTATATTGACAGACCAATGTATAATGGGGACAATGTGACGACTTTAGGTGAAAATATTATCGATTCGGCACCCGCAGTGTCGAAACAAGTCGAACAAAATTTTTTAGTGGATCAATTAAATCATGCAATACAAAGACTGCCAGAAAAAGAGCAGCTAGTTTTGCAAAGTGTGTATATGAAAGGCCAAGAAGTGAAAGAGGTTGCTGAAACGCTGGAACTTAGTGCTACGCATATTTACCGTTTGCAGAAACGAGGCATCAAGAGGATTCGAGGAATGTTATCAAATTTGATGAAACATTGGTAGAGTTTCTTAAACTGATGAAAACCAGTCAAGTTCTGATGATTTCATAAGAATATTGAATAAAATCAAGTGTTTTCGACAAATTAAAGCCGAAAATAGATAGTTTTAATATTAACTTTATGTTGGATTATATATATGTTTCTAGGATGGAAATTAGGGGTGTGATCTAATGGTGGAGTTAAAAAATCGAATGTCCAAACATGTGAAAGCAGCAAAGACATGGCTTGGTAGGGCTGAGCAATCTTTTGATAAGGATCAAAATATTAGAGGTGAGCTCAATTTAATGTTAGCGCAAGCTGAATTACAGCGGGCGCAAGAAGCAAAAACAGAAAATCAGACTAATTTTAATAAATATCGACTAATTCACAGTATTCTCGCGGCTGGCATTGCTGGGCTGGTTGTAGTTGTTGGTTTTAGTGGATGGGGATTTTTAAATCAAAAGACAGCAAACAATGCATCTAGTCACGTAAATCAATTGGAACAAATAAATAATGTGAGTTTAGATAGAAATCAAAACGCATCATTGACGGATATGAAGAAACTAATAGTAGAAAAAAAAGTGGATGTTCCAAACGTTGCTAGCGAAGTGAATACAGTAAATCAAAAAAGTGAAATTAATCCAAAAGCCGAAGAAAAAGTCACCGTAAATTCGTCTGCAAAGGAAGAGTCGGTAAATTTACCGCCAGCGCAAATGCAAAATTTGATGCGAGCTGCAAGTAAGTCGCTACGTGGACAGGAATAGAGTAGAAATAGGAGGACAATGCATGAATATTAATAGAAATTATCGAGCAATTTTATGTGCTTTGATGCTTACGACTAGTTTAGTAACAGTTGCTGCCCCTGTATTTGCGGAAGAGGGAAATGATGTTGAAGCGCCAGTTGATGTAACAGCATCTTCTGAGGTTACCCAACCGGTTGAGGCTGCTGCGAATCCTGTGAGCGCTTATTTCAATAAACCAATTATGAACATTAGTGTTGCTGGTAATAAAATTATGAAACAAGATGATATTTTAGCAGTGACTAAGACTAAAGCTGGTGATGCTTTAACAGAAGCTGCAATCAAACAGGATATGCAAGCTATTTATGAAATGGGAAACTTTTTTGATATTATTGTCAATTTTCAAGAGATTCCAGAAGGTGTAAAAGTAGTTTATACTGTAATTGAAAATCCGATTCTCAAAGATATTGTTATAAAAGGTAATACAAAAGTCGACACGAACAAAATACTAGAAATGCTTAGCGTGAAAAAAGGTGAAATCTTAAATACAAAAGCATTAAATGCCAATGCTCGTAGTATTGAAGCATATTACCATGATAAAGGGTATATCTTTACTAAAGTAAGTGATGTAGGTATGTCGAAAGATGGCGTTTTAACGTTATCGATTAATGAGGGTGTATTGGAAGGTTTTGAAGTAAAAGGTAATACGAAAACAAAAGATTATGTTGTTAAACGTGAAATGCGATTAAAACCAGGCGAGGCCTTTAATGTCAAGGATGCACGTCGTAGCATGCAAAGAGTTTACAATTTGGGCTATTTCGAAGATGTTAATATGAAATTAAATCCTGGTCGTGAGCCAAATGCTGTTGTTTTAGAAACAGATGTTGTAGAAAAACGGACGGGATCCTTTTCTATTGGAGCAGGGTATAGTAGTTCCGATGGTATGGTAGGTATTTTTGAAATTGGTGATACTAATTTTAGAGGTACGGGAGATGCTATCAAGCTTCACTTGGAGTTTGGCGGCGATGCGGATAGTTACGATAGTTTTTCATTTAGCTATACGAAACCATGGTTAGATAGCAAACAAACTTCGGCAACTTTCCGTGTATATAATATGACCAGTGAGTATGATGACTATAACACAGATGGTAATTTAGTAGAAACGTATGATAAAAATTACAAAGGTGCTGAACTTACCTTTGGGCGTCCGGTCAGTGAATATTCAACGAACTATATTACGTTGAAAGATCGTACAGATAGCTATATAACTCATGTTGATGGCGATACCAATTATGGTGATGGGACACATGCACAATATCTGAAAGATAATTTTGGTGAGACACGTAGTATTACTCTTGCACATACGACTGATACAAGGGATAATATCTATAATCCAAAAGAAGGTGCAAAAGTTACAGTAAGTGGTGAATTTGCTGGTTTGGCTGGTGGCGACTTTGACTATAATAAATATACTTTTGAAGACCATCATTACTTTAAAGTAGGGCGTAATCATGTCATTGCAACCAGGGGAACTTTAGGGTATGCTACTGGCTCAATGCCAGAGGCTGCATTATTTGATGCAGGTGGACAAACTACTTTACGTGGGTATAAAGACGATCAATTTGAAGGAAAAAATTTATTGTTAGGTTCTGTGGAATATCGATTCCCAATCGTTAGCAAGGTTCAAGGTGCATTATTTACTGACTTTGGTAATGCTTGGACTGGCGATTATAAGATTTCTGGGCTTCATAGTAGTATTGGTGTTGGAGTGCAAATGGAAACACCAATTGGTCCGATTCGTCTTGATTATGGTAGAGGTGAAGATGGTGGCAGAACGCACTTTAGTTTTGGTGGCAGCTTCTAAAAATTTTTTAAAACCAGGCAATCATGCCTGGTTTCTCTTATAAACATTTGCAAGTTCGTATTGGGGTGAACAATCATACGTAAATTTAGTTTGATTATTAATTTTTTTCTGATCATGTTTTTTTTATCAAGCACTGTGGATGCTGCTTCAACCGATACAATAGAGAATATACAAGTTAGTGTACAAACTGATGGTGGACAGATCATACCAGAAAAGATTGCTAAGAGAATGCAAGCGAGTGTTTATACAATTGGTGATAATGTATTAAATGGGCATAACGTAGGAGATATTGAGGCAAAAAAAGATAAATATGAAAGTTTAATATATGAAGTTTTGGATCGTCTTTTGATTGGTTATTCTGTGAAATCAGTCATGATTGAACCACAAGCTAGCACTTCTATTACAATTGTGATTTCTCCATGGCCAGATATTATTCACAAAGTGAATGTTGATATTGAAGTAAATGAAGTTTCGCCGGAGATAAAAAATCTTATTTTAACTGACTTGGCTGGAGTAGAGCAGGTATTAAATGAGGTTTTGGTTGGATTGCCGATTGATGCAATAGATTGGGCGCGAAGTATTATAAAAATTGCACTTACAGATTTTCTGACAGTAAGATTACCAGAATATGATGCAAATTTTGAGGTTGTTCCTGGCACTGTAACTACATTAAAAATAAATTTGTATCCTAAAGGCGACATTATTCATGATGTGAATTTGTCTTTGCATTCAGATTCTATTCCCAATTTGTTATTACTCAATTTTAGACCTCAAATTCAAAAGCAATCAGAAAAATTTGTTGGACTGCCGGTGGGATTTGTTAAAAGGCATCAGGACTATTTTATTAATGGGCTTACGGAAACTTTGAGTCATGATAAAAATCTTAAAAACTTTGGTGCAGTGACGAATATTAAAATGCAGGTAGCAAACAATACCAATATTATAATTAGTGCTGAAACGAATAAATATCGAATTTCGCTGGAAGGCTATTTAGATATTGGGCGTGATGAAGATAATACGTCATTAAAAGCGCATGCAGGTAAGATGATTTCTGCAAAGGATGAGATTTTTTTGGAGGCAGATTTTTTACCGCACAAAGTTCAGTGGACACTACTGCCAGGCGTATCACATGATTTAACACCACAAACAAGAATTGGTTTTAAATATGATACCAACCAAGATGCAACAATTTTATGGGCAAAGCAACAAGTTGCTGAAAAATGGCTGCTGCGTTTCGAACATACGCCAAGTTTAGAATTTAACGAGTTTGCGGTGCGTTATAAAGTGCATGATTTTGTTGGCCTTGAGTACGTCATAAATGATAAGGATAATTGGCTAAGAATGGTTGGATATTTTTAAACTTTCTTGAATAACAAGAGGGAGTTTGTTATAATGAATAATGTCTTGCTAGTCAAATAAGTGAATGCAAAATCAGTTAAAATTTTAATGCCGAATAGGCAAAAAAGGAGAACATTAAAATGATAAAATTTGAAAAAAAACAAATTAAGGTTATCAGCGTAGCAATTGTACTTGCGTTTGTATTTAGTGTAGTTGCTCTTGCAGTAACACAATCAGGAAAAGGCTTTGCTGGTGCAGTGGGATCTTCATCTAATGTTGGCGTTGTAAATCAACAGATGATCGTTGCACAACATCCAGATATGGCAGCAGCGAAAGAAGCAATGCAAAAAGAGGTTGAACAAGCAAAAGCCGATTTTGATGCTAAGTCTGCAAATATGAGTGAACAAGAAAAACAAGCTTATTATCAACAATTACAGCAACGTTTATCAAGTAAACAACAAGAGTTAATTTCACCTATTCTTGATAAAGTAGAAGCTACGATTAAAAGTGTAGCGGATGCAAAAGGATTATCGGTTGTTCTTGATAAAAGTAATGTAGTGTATGGTGGACAAGATATTACTGAAGAAGTTACGAAAAAAATCGCAAAATAATTTGTTTGTAATATAGCTTAAAATATGGGATTTTTAGTATGTACCGAGCAAGGGCAACCGCGCTCGGTACTTTATTAGAAAGGGTGGTTTTATGGCGAGTCGCAAGGTTTGGATTGCTAGTTTTCTTGTTTTAGCTGTTGTCATATTTGCTGGATATTTATTGAAAGCTACTGGTGGCGACTCAAAAAGCCCGACTACTGTAGCTACCCAAACTGATATTGGTATTATCGATATGAACAAAGCATTAAAAGCACATCCCAAATACCAAGAGTTAGTGAGACTAAAAAAAGAATTGAATACCTTAGCTGCCCAAGATGAAGAGGCGCAAAACTTTACAACGGATAATCGGGTACCAGCGGGAAATCAAGGGGCACTTGATGACGCGATGCAGCAAAAGCAAAACGAAGCGTTGATTGCAAAACATGCTGAAATCAATGAAAGATTAAAAAGAAAAAATAAAGATCTGACAGATCAATTTGAAAAAGAATTTGATGCTGAAGTAGTGAAAATTAATGCGTATTATCAGCCGATGATTTTTGATTTGAAATTGAAGCTGGAAACGGCTAATATTACAGAAGAAGCAAGAAAAGAACTAAATGAAAAACGAATGAATTTAGATAATGAACGTACCCAAAAAATAGGGCAAAAACAGCAAGAATTTAAGAATAAGATAAATGCTATCATGGAAGAAGAAAGTAAAAAGGGTGAAATAGAACTTGCTGCAGAGCGTAAGCAAATAGAAGAAGCAACAAAAGCAGAAAAAAATGTGCAGCAAGAGAAAATAAATACTCGTAATAATCAAGAAATGAGCAATCAAAACGAAATTGTTAAATTAGATGTGAATCAGATTGCCAAAGGGAAAGAAGCTGGTATTTATAAAGAGCAAGAAATTGCAGTACTAGAAGAAAGTATGAAAAATGATATTCTCGGTAAAGTTGCTAAAATAGCAATTGAAAAAAAATTAGTAACTGTGTTAGCAGCGGTTGAAATTAATGTCAGTGCAATGGATATTACGGATCTTGTGATTGCCGAGTTTAAGAAGTAAGGCAAAAGTGTATAATAGAAAAGAAACTATTTAATTTTAAAGGGAGGCTTTGTAAGTGAAATTACAAGCAAAACGTTTGGTAACGCTACTCATGGTAGTGATGATGTCAGTTATGGTATCAGGCTGCTTTAATGCACAAAAAACAGGGGTTGTTGATGTACAGAAAGTAATGAAGGATAGTGCTAAAGTACAACAGTTCCAAGAACAATTAAATAACAGTGGCAAAGAGCTGACTGAAAAGCTAGAGCAGGAAAAAGGTACATTATCAGCAGATGAGTTTCAAAAACGTCAGCAAGAAGTATATGCGGATTTTGTAAAGCAAAAACAAGATTTAGAAAGCCAGATGGATACTTTGATTAACCAAGCATTAGCAGATATCGCGAAGGAAAAAGATTTATCTGTTGTATTATATAAAAGTAATGTAGCGCAAGGTGGCATAGATGTAACGGATGATGTCATTAAAAAATTGCAGTAATATTGGGAGGACAATGTCTTGAAAATGACACTACAAGAAATTGCCAAGTTAGTAGATGGCAATATATTGGGCGGAGCAGAAATTATAATCACAGGTGTGACAAATCTTGATAATGCAACTGCAAATGATATTTCCTTTGCAGTAGAACCGCATATTGCACAAGGTGAGACATGTAATGCAGGTGCTGTCATTATTCCAGACAATATTGAACAGTATGGTAAACCAGCAATTCGTGTCGTAAATCCAAGAGCAGCATTCACTAAATTGTTAGGACTCTTTACACCACCGCTTAAGATCAAACGTGAAGTCCATAGCACAGCGATACTCGGTGAAAATGTTACAATTGGCAAAAATGTTGCGATTATGCCGTATGTAGTAATTGCTGATAATGTAGTGATTGGCGACAATGTTATCTTATATCCACACACTTATGTAGGACAAAATGCTATGATTGCCGAAGATAGTCTTATTTATCCGAATGTAACTATACGGGAATTTTGTAGAGTTGGTAAGCGGGTTATCATCCATAGTGGTGCAGTGATTGGTAGTGATGGCTTTGGCTTTATTACTGCACAAGGTAAGCATAGTAAAGTTCCGCAAGTCGGCAATGTAGTACTTGAAGATGATGTTGAAATTGGGGCAAATGTAGGAATTGATCGTGCAACCACAGGCTCAACTCTTATTAGACAAGGAACAAAAGTGGACAACCTTGTGCATTTGGCGCATAATGTAGTCATTGGCGAAAATGGCCTGATTGTTGCACAAACGGGGATTGCTGGTAGTACAAAGGTTGGCAATAATGTTACATTTGCTGGACAATGTGGCTGCGTAGGGCATATTAATATTGGTGATAATTGCGTATTTGTTGCGCGGTCGGCACCGATTGGTGATGTGCCAGCGGGATCTTACTATGGTGGTTTCCCAGCACGTCCTCATAAAGAGTGGTTACGTACGGAAGCTGCAGCAAATAAAGCTGCTGATATTGCGAAAAGGGTTCGTCAACTTGAAAAGCGGTTAGCCCAATTGGAGGATAAAAACTAACTTTTAGAATTGAGGCTGTTGCAATCTGTAACAGCTTTTTTACTTGTAAAATATGTAATATTGAAAGGGACTTATTGATGAAAAAATTATTGTTAAGTACAGCATTATTACTGTTATTAAATAATAGTACGTATGCGGCTCCTGCTACGACAGGTTCTACTGGTATGATAGATACACCAACGGCTGATGTACTTCGTGAGGGGCAATTTTCACTTGGTTACTACAATCTTCATGAAGGTAAAACGGAGAGCATTGGCTTCAATGCTGCGAAAAATTTAGAAGTTAGCGTAGCTCGAACAGAGTTTGATTTTTCTGACAAAAAAACGTATGTAAATGCTAAATATGCACTGAAATCAGAAGGGGTATTAACACCAGGGATTGCAATTGGGGTAGAAGATATTGGAGACAAAGATGATCGTACAACGTATGCGGTTGTCAGCAAAGGTTTACCACTTGGTATTAGAGCACATATTGGCGTTGGTAATGGTCGATATGATGGTATGTTTTATGCATTAGAAAAAAATATTACGCCACTTGCCATAAAAGGAGTATTTCCTGACACAACACTGATTGTTGAAAATGATGGACACGATATGAACTATGGAATGCGCATGTCCATTGTACCTGGTTTGAAAGTAAATGCTGGTTGGCGAGATAAAGAAACATATGTTGGCGTAACTTACAATTTATATTAATTCTACAAGGGTATAATACTGTTGGAGTTGATTCGATGACTTATTTATTGATTAAATTGTTTAGTGAGATTGTTTGCCGATTGCCACTTTTTGTGCAACGGAGCATAGGAAAGTTTATTGGGAATGCTACTTGGCTCATCGTTCCTGAAAAGCGTAAATTGATGGCAACAGAGAATATTGTTCTAGCATTGGGCGTTGATAGACAAACAGCAATGCAGATTGCAAGGTTGAGCTGGACTCGTTTTGGCAAGATGCTGATGGAAGTTACGGCTTTTCCAAAAATAAAAAAAGATATCAATCGCTATGTAACAATTCAAGGTCGAGAAAATATTGATAAAGCCTTTGCTTATGGTAATGGGGTTGTAATTGCTACGGCGCATAGTGGTAATTGGGAGTTGTTAGGGGGCGCACTTGCGCTGAATGGCTACCCTATTGTTGGCGTTGCACAAAAACAAACCAATGGTGATATGGACCGTTTGATTAATGAATATCGTACGTTGGTCGGAATGCATGTTACTTATAAAAATGGTGTTAGAGAAATGATTAAACTATTAGGGCAAGGAAACGCGATTGGCTTATTAATGGATCAAGATGCGGGACATGATGGTGTAGAATTAGATTTCTTTGGCAGAAAAGCTTCTTGTCCGCAAGGTCCGGCTTTTTTAGCTCGATTGAAAGATGCACCGCTTCTACCAACTTTTATTACAGAAAATAGTGATGGGACACATATTGTCATTATCAAGGAGCCATTTCTCATCGAAAAGACAGAAAATAAGCAAGAAGACATTAAGAAAACGACAGAAAAATTAACACGAATGATTGAAGATCATATCAGACAGCATCCAACCGAGTGGTTTTGGATGCACAATAGATGGAAACAACGATAAAAATCCCCGCATGGGGATTTTTTTATTTCTGAAAAACATAAAGTCAAACGTTATGGAGCAAAATAATGTGAGGTATTCTATGATTGCGGGGTAGAAAAATGAAATTTTTTAAACGCGATATTCTATTACTTTTGCTTGTCAGCGTTTTAGTAGGGTCAGCTTTTGCTAAAGCAATTTCGTATGGAGCAAATTTTTACTTTCAAGGAAAACTAGTAAGTTTAGTTGGTGATTATGGTGAATATGATTTGATAGTCCAAGTACGTGAAGAAAATAAAGCAGATGGCCAGATACAATTAGAAAAGATTATCGCCGAAAGTTTGGCGGGAGCAAAGTACAAAGAAGGGCCGGTTATTACGCAAAAGGCGAATTTTTTTGTGGCTTTACCAAGTGAATACAAAAATAAAGCGGTGTATGAGAATTTAGAACGAATTTTTTCTAGTATTCCTGGTGGTGCAGGAATTAGTATTGTAACTGAACCAAAGCTCAATATTCGCGGGGTGCCATCAGGGGCTGTAGAGATGGTCATGGATCAGTTGCAAGCGATTTCCGGCGTAGACTTTGTGTATCGCAGTGGTTCGAGCATTGGTGTAGTGTTAGCTGGAGCAGAAAAAATTGCGAGTATAACTGCTGAGGTGGAATCGATTCTTAGTGCGAATAAAATGGTAGAAGTGAGTTTCCCGGCTGGATTAGAACCAGAGAATCCAGTGTTATTAGCAGAAAATATCGTAACAGCATTATATAAGAATTTACAGCCAATTATCGCAAAATATGTATCAGTAGATAGTAGTAATGATGATATTGCCCATCTGACAAGTACGATGCAAGAACTACGCAAATTTCTAAAAGCGTATCAAACGAAAGTTTTTGTAATGCCAGAAAATAATGTGCAATTAGCAAAAGGGAATACGGTCGTATTGCAGGGGGAAGGAGAAAAAAAATTAGAAATTGGCGATGTGGTACAAAGACAACATGTTGTTGTATCAATCACAGAAGCAAATGCCAATGGTTCGTTTACAGGAGTGATTACAAGGGGCGATGTAAGTAATTTAAAAAGCGAGCTTGTTTATTTGCTTGATAAGGATAAAATCACAGCCTACGTAGGGACAGCAACGTGGCAAAGTCCAAGAGATGAGCTACTGTATGCGTTAACGCAAACGGAAAAAATAACAAAGGAATTACCTAGATTTGCCAAGGAAAGTAATGCAGTAAGCAAGCTAGCCTTAGATACATTACAAAGTTATGATGAGAATGCAAATAATGTGCAAAAAACCTTGAAAAATATGGATAATGCGATCTTCTCAATTAATAGTGCTACGGAGAAATTGGAGGCTGTTGATGTAGCGGCGATTCAAGAACGAATTGATAATTCATCAAAGGCAATGACCGGATTACTGGGTACACTGAAATTGGTACGTTTGATTAATCCGGACGTATCACTCGCGATAGGAACGTTAAAAGAAACCCAAGAGAAAATGAATGCTTTTGGAGAATTGTTAAATGGATTAAATGGTGTCAATGAACAAGCGATTGCAACGAAAAATATTTTGGAAGCGATGGCTGCTAACGGAAATAAATTAAATAGCTCATTGCAGGCATTTAATCGAGGAAAAACAAAAGAAAATTTAATTGATGCAAATAAAAGGTTAACAGAGCTAGCGAATACTGATTTTTCAACTGTGAGTGAAGCACTTCAAACCTTGCAAGTAGCTGCACCGAAATTGAATGATGAAGAAATGAATAGTTCTATTGCCTTAATGGATAAAATGATCAATGGTCAAGTCATTCCTAATAAAAGATTGCAAATTATGATTGATCACTCTATCTGGTTGGAAAATATTAAGGCGATTATTTATGGAGTGGTCGGGCATCAGAATATTGGAGTTTTTGAATCAAACATTGGTGTGATCGAAACCAATGTGTACTTACAGGCATACCAAGTTTTAAATGAAGTACAAGCCGTGCTTGCCGGACTCACAGCATTTGTAGTTACTTTGGTTTTATTAGCCTTTGATCATACAGCGGTTATGGCTACATTGCGTAATCAAAGAGTAAGTGATAGTGCCCCAGAAAAGCGCAAAGGGATAATTGCGTATAGTAAACAGTTTGTGAAAAGTATATTTTATCGTGAAAAAATTTATGGAATGTTAGTAGGGACAATTTTACTTAGTTTTATTTTTTATTTTTCTGGTGCAGGAATTCCTTATGTAGATTGGTATTTGGTTCCTTTTATCGGTGCGTGTTTTGGATTTATGATGGCTTTGATTGCAGAGAAGATTTCACCGATTTCTGTAGAGGAAGTATCTGCTGGTAAGTCACTCGGGATGTCTTTTACCGAAATTATGCGTGAAATTGTGATTCCCAATGGCAGACCGGGCCTATTAGAACGATTGAACAGACGAAATCTAAAATTTAAATAAATGGTATCAGGGGTGATCCTATGTTTGCAATTTCTAATCTTTCAAAAAAATTTGGTGAAGTGCAAGCGGTTGATCATATAAGCTTGGCGGCGAAACAAGGCGAAACCATCGTTTTGATGGGCCCATCAGGTTGTGGCAAATCAACGACAATTCGAATGATCAATCGTTTAATCGAACCAGATGAAGGAAATATCTTTTTTGATTCTATTGATATTACGACTTTGAATGTAACCCAGCTGCTTGCAATGCGTAAACGGATTGGTTTTGTCTTTCAGCACTTTAACTTAATCGCACGGCTATCCGCATTGGAAAATGTTATGTTAGGCTTGATTATGGGAAATATGCCAAGAGAGTTGGCATATGAAAAAGCGAAAATAGCATTAACGAAAGTTGGCTTAGAAAAACAATTAAATAAGAAACCAAATGTATTATCGGGTGGACAACAACAACGTGTTGCCATTGCCAGAGCACTTGTATTAGAGCCAGAGTTAATCCTATGGGATGAACCAACAGCTTCGCTCGATCCAATGCTGGTTCGAGAAGTGCTGCTTATCATGGAGGAATTGGCAAAATACCGATCGAGTACAATGCTCGTTGTTACCCATGAATTATCGTTTGCTTTAAATGTTGCTGATAAAATAATTTTAATGGATAAAGGAAGGATTGTTGAAACGGGAGCAACGCAAGATATTTTTCTAGACCCAAGTTCGGAGGTGGGAAAAGACTATAAGGCGTTAATTGAATATCAAATGAATGCGAGTAAACGTGTTTTGGTAAAATAAATAAATTTTTTTTTATACTTGCAGGATGGGCTAATTTTTTGTAGAATAAACAAAGGTTATCATGTCAGGAGGATTTTATTTATGCAGTACCAAACGACAATTGCAAAAGATGTAGCCTATACTGGTATTGGCTTGCATTCAGGCTGTCAAGTCACAATTCGGTTAAAGCCTGCCCCAGTAAATACAGGTATTGTGTTTATTCGTGTTGATTTAGAAGATGCACCACGGGTTGCTGCTATTTCTGACAATGTAACGACGACTGTTAGAGCAACAACAATTGAATCGGGAGCGGCGAAAGTTTTTACGATAGAACATTTGATGTCAGCCATTCATGCTCTAAAAATAGATAATTGCTATATTGAGATTGATGCTGTTGAACCACCAGTGACAGATGGAAGTGCTTTGGTTTTCTTTGAATTAATTCAAAGTGCTGGCATTCAAGAGCAAGAAGAAGAAAGTAAAGAGATCGTCATTGACCAAACCTATATTGTTAGGCATGATGATAAGTTTGTCATGATTTTGCCATATGATGGATTTAGAGTTAGCTTTACTTCAGTAAATCCAAGTGCACTGATTGGCACTGAATATGCAGATTATGAAATTACAGCAGAAAATTACCATAAAGAAATAGCACCAGCCAGAACCATTGCCTATAAAAAAGAAATAGATGCATTACAGAAAATGGGCTTGGGTTTAGGTGGAACAATGGAAAACGTCATTGTATATGATGATGAGAAATGGCTAACGAAGCTTAGATTTGAAGATGAATTGGTACGCCATAAGGTACTCGATATCATTGGTGATATTCGTCTAGTTGGGCGGGTACGTGGACATATTGTCGCTGTAAAATCTAGCCATGCGATTAACACAGAACTTGCAAAACAGATATCCGCTGCATTTTGTAAGCAAAAGAGGAGGAATTTATTATGATTTTATCAGTAACAGATATACAAAAAATATTGCCACACCGTTCCCCATTTTTATTAGTAGATAGAATTACTGAATTGGAGCCAATGAAATGTGCGACTGGCATTAAAAACGTCACAATGACAGAACTTCATTTTCAAGGTCATTTTCCTGGCAATCCAATTATGCCAGGTGTATTAATTTTAGAAGCAATGGCGCAGGTTGGCGGAGTAGCGATGCTTTATCCAGAAGAAAATCGTGGGAAAGTTACCTTTTTTGCTGGAATGGAAAATGTAAGATTCAGAAAGCCTGTTGTACCAGGCGATCAATTGAAAATGACAGCAGAATTGATAAAAATGCGTGGTTCCATTGGCAAATTACATTGCGAAGCATATGTAGAAGATCAAATGGTTGCCCAAGGGGATTTTACATTTGCTTTAAAAATGCCAGAAAATAAAGAGTAAACTAGTTGTTTTGCTATGAAAAAATTAGCTATTATAGAACTTTTCTACTATAATAGCTGATTTTGGCGAAATTTTGCTAGTTTAATTTAAACTGACTGTCTGGACTATACTATATGTGTCGGTGAGTTGAGAAAATTTACGTGTAGGCGTTTATATAATTTTAATGGAAAAAGGAGCTGATATACTGATGAAACCAGAGAAGGTAGTTGTTTTGCGTAATGTGCATGAAACGGCAGTTGTACATCCTAATGCGCGAATTGGTAAAGATGTGCAAGTCGGACCATATGCTGTGATTGGCGAGAATGTATTAATTGATGATGGGACGAAAATCGGTGCTCATGTGGTTATAGATGGGTGGACCAGTATTGGAAAAAATTGTGTGATTTTTCCAGGTGCTTCGATTGGTGCAGAACCACAGGATTTAAAATTTGCTGGTGAAAAGTCCTATGTGTTCATTGGTGATAATACAAAGATTCGCGAATGTGCAACTGTAAATAGAGCTACAGGTGAAGGCGAAGAAACACGCATCGGAAATGATTGCCTAATGATGGCTTATACGCATGTTGCACACAACTGTGTCGTTGGCAACAATGTCATTATGTCCAATGCAGCAACGCTCGCAGGTCACGTTATTGTTGAAGATCGGGCGGTCATCGGGGGCTTAACCGGTATTCATCAATTTGTAAAAGTTGGACGCAATGCAATGATTGGTGGCGCATCGAAAGTGGTACAAGATGTTGTTCCTTATACAATTGTTGATGGTCATCCAGCAAAAGTATCAGGGTTAAATAGCGTTGGAATTTCTCGTGCAGGGATTGCAGTTGAATCTAGGCGTAATATTAAAAAAGCATATAAGTTACTTTATCGTTCGGGCCTCAGCCTGACACAAGCAATTGCGATGATTGAACAAGAAGTTGATTCATGCAATGAAGTGGAACATCTTTTACGGTTTTTGCGCAATGCTGAACGTGGCATTTGTCGTGGGCGTAAAGAGACGAATGAGTAATGGACTGAATACTACTCGGAGGAATAATATGGAGAAAATTGGGTTGTTGGCTGGTGTAGGAAGATTGCCTGTGGAATTTGCTCGTGCCGCAAAAGGTATGGGCTTTGGCGTTTTTGCAGTAGCTTTAGTAGATACAGTAGAAAAAGATTTAGAAGAATATGTTGAGAAAATAGAACAAATTAACGTTGGCCAGCTTGACGAAATTTTTAAATTTTTAAAACAAAATGAGATTGCCAGAGTAACAATGCTTGGCAAAGTTACGAAGGAATTAATGTTTAATGGTAAAGTAGAGCTTGATGATCGTATGAAGAAAATCTTAGCAACTTTGCCTGATAATAGTGATGATACCTTGATGTTAGCGTTTGTACGTGAACTTGCTATGGAAGAAATTACTGTCTTTGATCAGACAGCATTGATTCGTTCTTTGATTGTTAAAGAAGGGTTGCTTACGAAGCGTGAACCAACTGTAGATGAAAAGGCAGATATGGAATATGGTTTTAAAATGGCCAAAGCAATTGGTGGTCTTGATATTGGTCAAACGGTCGTGGTGAAAAATTTGGCAGTGATGGCAGTTGAAGCCATTGAAGGTACGGATGAGTGTATTTTACGTGGAGGCAAGTTAGGTTGTGAAAACGTTGTTGTAGCTAAAGTTGCAAAACCAAAACAAGACGTTCGTTTTGATATACCAGCTGTTGGGGTAAAGACAATGGAATCGATGTGCGCAGTGGGAGCGAAAGCACTAGTACTGGAAGCTGGTAAAACAATATTAGTAGAAAAGGCAAAAGTGCTTAAAATTGCTAACGAAAACGGAATAACAATTGTCGCTCTGTAAATACTGATGATGAGAGGCGCGGCGGATGCTAAAATCAAATACAAGCGTCCTCGCGTCTTTTTAAAATTGTTGCTGGAGGATTCTTATGTGCAAAATCATGATATCTGTTGGTGAAGCATCTGGTGACTTGCATGGTGCAAGTATAGCTACAGAATTAAAAAAAATAAGACCCAATGTAAAAATGTTCGGCATGGGCGGCAAAGCAATGCGTAAAGCCGGTGTAGAGCTTAGCCATGATTTTGCCGATCTCGATGTCATGGGATTCGTCGAAGTAATAAAAAATTTACCGCGTTTTTTTCGTTTGCGTGATGAATTGGTAGAAATCATGAAAAAAGAGAAACCAGATGTACTCTTGATTATTGATTATCCTGACTTTAATATACGTCTGGCGAAATGCGCTAAAGAACTTGGGATTCCGATACTTTCCTATATTCCGCCTTCAGCATGGGCATGGCGAAAAGGGAGAGCAAAATCAGTAGCAAAATTGGTTAATAAGATTGCTAGCATTTTTCCTTTTGAAGCAGAGATTTATCGTAATGCAGGTGCGGAGGTTACTTTTGTTGGGCATCCACTGCTCGACATTGTTAAGCCAAGCATGAGCAAAGAGGAATCTTATCGATTTTTTGTCGCTGATCCTGGAAAGCCTATTATTTTACTATTACCAGGGAGTCGGAAACAAGAAATTACCAGTTTGTTGCCTATTATGCTTGAAAGCGCTGAAAAAATATTGCAAGAAAACCCTAATTGCCAGTTTTTCTTACCAGCAGCCTCAACAATTTCCCGGGAAATGCTGCAAAGTATACTAAATAGTTACAAAGTGCAAGTGCATTTAACCGGTGAAAATATTTATGATTTAATGAATATCGCCGATACTGCAATTGCTGCATCGGGTACAGTTACTTTGGAAGCAGCTATTTTAGGTCTGCCAGTTGTTGTTGTCTATAAAATGTCGGCAGTCACTTATTTTATTGGTAGATTACTTGTAAAGATTCCTCATATCAGTTTGCCAAATATCGTGATGGAAGAGCGAATGATTCCCGAGTTATTGCAAAATGAAGTTACTGTAGAAAATATTACGAAGGAAGTCATGCGGTTAGTAAAAACACATCCGCATGCCGAAGAAGTTCATAAAAAGCTATTGATAATGAAAGAAAAACTTGGCTGCGAAGGCGCAGTAAAGCGCGTTGCTGAGGAAGTTTTAATCATGGCAAATAAAAAATAGAAATCTACAATCGTTTTCTCTAAATAGTATGAAACTGGAGGTTATTGATTGAATACTTATAAACGTTTACTTTACTATATGAAACCATATCTCCCACGTCTTGGTGTGGCTATTGTATGTATTGTATTTGCAGCAACTGCAAATCTTTATGTGCCTTGGGTACTAAAAGATGTGATTGATGAAGTCCTAGCACAAAAAAACATGTTGATGCTAAATACCATTGCTATTGGTATCGTTGTAGTGTTTCTGCTTAGAGGTGTTTTCTTTTATGGGCAAACGTATCTTATGTCCTATATCGCACAGCGTGTTATTATAGATATTAGGGAAGATTTATATCGTCATTTACAGAGCTTGTCGCTTGCATATTATGAAAAACGTAAAACTGGTACGATTATGAGTTATATTACTAATGATGTTTCCGCTTTGCAAGTTGCGCTTGTGAACAGCATGGTGGAAATAGTGCAGGAAAGCGCTATTCTACTTGGCTCGCTTGGTACGATGTTTTTTCTTCATTGGAAATTGTCCTTACTGACACTCATTACAATGCCAGTTATTGCGCAGGCTATGAAAGTTTTTGGCAAAAAACTAAAAAAAACCAGTTTTATTATGCAAGAAAGAGTTGCTGATATTACCTCTGTATTACAGGAGACTATTTCGTCTGTACGCGTAGTTAAAACTTTTGTACGGGAAGAATATGAAATTAAGCGATTCAAGGTGCAAAATGAATCGAATTTTCGTGCACAAATGAAGAACACACAAGTTATGGCGACATTGACTCCAGTTGTTGAATTCTTAGCGGCAATTGGTGTTACCTGTATTATTTGGTATGGTGGCGTTGAAGTTGTGAATGGCAGATTGAGTGCTGGAGAGTTGGTTGCATTCTTGGTATATGCTGTAAATTTGGCCAATCCAGTCAAAAGACTTAGTCGTTTGTTTGGCGAAGTTCAAAAAGCATTAGCAGCCGCAGATCGGGTGTTTGAAGTTCTTGATACTGAAACTGAGGTAAAAGAAAAATCAACTGCTATCAAATTACCGACGATTGATGGTAAAGTAAGTTTTAAAAATGTTACATTTGAATATAAGCCAAATGAAGCAGCATTAAATGAGATTAGTTTAGAAGTGAAACCAGGGCAAATGGTTGCAATTGTTGGGCCAAGTGGTGCAGGGAAAAGTACGATTGCAAACTTGATACCGAGATTTTATGATTTGAAATCTGGCAAAATTTTTATTGATGATATTGATATTACAGATGTGACTTTGGACTCCTTGAGACAACAAATTGGTATTGTTCCACAAGAAACCGTATTATTTAATGGGTCTATTTATGATAATATTTTATACGGCGATTTGAATGCGACCAAAGAGCAGGTGATTGCTGCAACCAAAGCAGCCAACGCTCATGAATTTATCATGGCAATGCCGAACGGATACGATAGTCAAATTGGTGAACGGGGTGCTAGTCTTTCTGGTGGACAAAGACAGAGAATTGCAATCGCTAGGGCTATACTAAAAAATCCACGTATTTTAATTTTAGATGAAGCAACATCAGCTTTGGATACGGAAAGTGAAAAAATCGTACAAGCTGCATTAGATAAACTAATGGTTGGTCGTACTTCATTTGTGATTGCGCATCGGCTGTCAACAGTACTTAATGCAGATCGTATCATCGTTTTGGAAAAAGGTAAAATCCGCGAACAAGGTACACATAAAGAGCTACTTCAATTAGATGGATTATATAGTAGTTTATATAAAATTCAGTTTAACAATCATGATTAAATTGTATTTTGATATTAACGATAATTGTGAGGTGCAGGTATGCAGATTATATACAACATAGTGGCGATCATACTGGTTATATTAGCGATACCAGTATTTATGGTACGAGCTGTGCGGGAAAAAGGATTTGTCGAGAGGTTAAGGCAAAGCTTTGGTTTTTTACATAAAGATGCCTTAAAACCAGTAGCAAACAAGGGATGTATCTGGATACATGCAGCCTCTGTTGGTGAAATTGTCGCTGCAAGTCCGCTGATTAAGGAATTTCGTTTAGAATTTCCCGAAAAGCCTATTTTAGTGTCAGTGGTTACGAATAATGGCTATGAAATGGCAAATAGAATCGTCAAAGATGCAGATAGTATTATTTATTTTCCCCTTGATTTACCGTGGCTCAGCAGTAGTGTAGTGAAAAAAGTAATGCCAAGTGTGTTTTTACCAGTGGAAACAGAGTTGTGGCCTAATTTCTTAAAGGCAGCTCGTAAATATCATATACCGGTTATGATGGTCAATGGCAGAATCAGTGATAAAAGTGTAAATCGCTATCATCATTTGCGTGGTGTCCTAAAAGATATGATCGGTACTGTGAAAAAATTCTGTATGCAATCGCCGATAGATGCAAAGTATATTATAAAACTTGGCGCAAATCCCGATTTGGTTACGATAACGGGTAATACAAAATTTGATCAAACCTATACAGATGTAGCCCCAGAAGAAAAACAGAAATTGCTTGATGAAATGGGGCTGAATGGATCAGATGCAATTTTACTTGCTGGCAGTACCCACAAAGGTGAAGAAAATCTTATTTTAGAAGCATTTCGTCAGCTTAAGAAGGAAATACCTACCGCAAAGTTGATCATTGCACCACGAGATATTTTGCGTGTTGGTGAGATTACGGAAACTGCTAAAATTTTTGGTATGAAAGTAAGAACACGAACGGCGTTAAATAAAAATTTAGAAGTAGGGCATGATATCGTTCTTTTAGACACGATTGGTGAACTCGGAAAAGTCTACAGTATCGGCGATGTTATTTATGTTGGCGGTAGCTTAGTATCACATGGTGGGCACAATATATTAGAACCGGCGGCACATGGCAAAGCGATTATTGTTGGACCGAATATGTTTAATTTTAAAGATACCTATGCGTTGTTTTCTAATCGTAATGCCTGCATTACGGCGCATGATGCCGTAGAACTTGGCGTCAATATTTTAAAACTTTTTCGTAGCCCTGACTTACGGAAGCAAATGGAAAACGAAACACTGGCAATTGTAAGAGAAAATCGTGGAGCTTCGCGTAAAAGTGCGATACTACTAAGAGAAATGTTAGAAACTTATGAACAAAAAAAAGCAAGGGGGCCGAAGCGGTCACTACGTCAGATCGAAAATTTTCAGACTTATTTGTACAAACTGGTTCATGGCGATGAAAAGGGCGTTTTCCCTACTATTTTTTTGAGTGTTTTATATACTTTTTCTTTTATTTATTGTCAACTAATTGAAATGACGATAGCTTTATATCGCTCTGGGATTTTTAAACAATATAAACTAGATTGCCACGTGATTAGCTTAGGGAATATTACCGTTGGTGGGACAGGAAAAACGCCGACAGCACAAAGGCTCGCTTCAGCAATTCGTGATATGGGATATCGGGTAGTTATTTTAAACCGAGGTTATCGAGCAAAATGGAAAGGCAAAGTAGGCGTTGTTTCTGATGGTAAGAAAATTTATATGTCAGCAGCAGAAGCAGGTGATGAAGCATTTTTACTTGCAAAAAATTTGCCTAAAGTGCCAGTCTTAATTGGTGCTGATCGAGCTGAAACTGGTAAATATGCGGTGGAAAAATTAAATGCACAAGTTGTTATCTTGGATGATGGGTATCAACATTGGCGATTAATTAGAGACTTAGATATTCTGTTGGTAGATGCCATTAATGTTTTTGGCAATAACTATATGTTGCCAAGGGGCACGTTAAGAGAGCCACTTTCACATTTGAATCGTGCAGATGTTTGCCTTTTAACGAAGGTTGATCAAGCCGAGAAAAAAGCCTGTGAAACGATTAAAGAAACGGTAGCTAAGTATAATGATCATGCACTTATAGTCGAAAGTATCCATAGACCTCGCTGTTTTATTGAAATTGCGGACTGGTATAAAGATATTCCGAGTAAGAGTATTGCTGTTGATACGTTAAAAGATAAAGAGGTGATTGCGGTATCAGCGATTGGTAATCCAGCCTCCTTTGAGCAAACGATTAGTGATATTGGGGCTGTGTTGATTGATAGTGTCCGGTTTCCTGATCATCACGATTACACAATGGCAGAAATGCAATCTGTGCTAGATAAAGCAATTGAACAAGGCGCAGCGGCGATTATCATTACGGATAAAGATGCAGTGAAAATACCTGCAGAAATTATCCATTCTAATCGGTCCTTACCGGTTTATATTTTAAGTATCGAAATTAGTTTCCAAGCTGGTTATGATAACTTTATTAATCTAATCAGTGAAAGTTTAAAAAATAAAAGATAAAGTCATAGTTCACAATTTTGCAATTTATAGGGGGGAAAATAAATGAAAATTCTATGTGTAATTCCAGCGCGCTATTCCTCAACGAGATTACCAGGTAAACCACTGGCAGATATTGCTGGTAAGCCAATGATTCAGCGTGTTTATGAGCGTGCTGCACTAGCAACAAAACCAACGAAGGTGTTGGTGGCGACCGATCATGAAGCGGTCTTTAAAGCCGTTGAGAGTTTTAATGGTCACGCGATGATGACAGCACCAGATCATGCAACAGGAACAGACCGTTTAGCTGAAGTTGCGAGAAAGTATACCGATATTGATGTAATTATCAATGTACAAGGGGATGAGCCGCTCATTGAGCCGAGTATTATTGATGAATTAGCAGAGGCTTTTACTATAGATCCAGATCTTAATATGGCGACCATTATGACGCCGATACAAGAAGAAGAAAAAAACAACCCGAATAATGTCAAAGTAGTCACTGACTTAAAAGGGTATGCTTTATATTTTTCACGTTCCCTTATGCCATATCCTCGCAATGACCACCAGGTACCAGTATATAAACATATTGGCATTTATGCGTATCGTCGTGATTTTTTATTAAATTATGCGGCAATGCAGCCGACACCGCTAGAAAGTACAGAATCACTCGAACAACTTCGTGCACTCGAAAATGGCTATAAAATTAAAGTTTTAAAAACTAATTTTAGTTTCGTTGGTGTCGATACTGAAGAAGATTTAGTAAAAGTCAATGAAATTTACAAAAAAATTGAAACAAAGAATTAAGTTCTTTTCTGATATTATCATTATTAAAAAAGAGAGGTAACTATGAATACAATTAATATTTGTAACGTAAAAATTGGTGCTGGCCAGCCACTTGCATTGCTTGCTGGACCTTGTGTAATTGAAGGCTTAGAACGGAGTTTAAAAATTGGTCGTGAGATTAAAGCAATTACATCTCGTTTGGGAATTCCTTACATTTTCAAGGCTTCTTTTGATAAAGCGAATCGTTCTTCTTATGCTGGTTTTCGTGGACCAGGCTTAGAAGAGGGTTTAAAAATATTACAAATAATTAAAGATGAATTGCAAGTCCCAGTAGTGAGTGATATACATTGCTCATCACAGATTGAAGAAGCAGCAAAAGTGATTGATTTATTACAAATTCCTGCATTTCTTTGTCGGCAAACTGATTTGTTATATGCCGCAGCCAAATCGGGTAAAGCAATCAATGTGAAAAAAGGCCAATTTATGTCACCAAAGGATATGGAAAATGTGATTGATAAACTTCGCGAAGGTGGCAGTGAAAATATTATGCTTACGGAACGCGGGGCAACCTTTGGTTACAATAATCTTGTAGTAGATATGCGCAGTTTTCCAATTATGCGTTCCTTTGGGTACCCAGTTGTTTTTGATGCAACGCATAGTGTACAACTTCCTGGTGGTGCAGGTACAAGTTCCGCAGGTAATCGGGAATATGTAGAATATTTAACACGGGCAGCAGTTGGTGTTGGTGTAGATGCGCTCTTTATGGAAGTCCACGATAATCCAGAAGAAGCATTATGTGATGGACCAAACATGGTATATTTGGATAAGCTGGAAGATATTTTAAAAGATGCTTTAGAAATTGATAAAATAGTTCGTAAACATAAATGAAGACTAAGGTTAGTCATTGGATAAATAAAGATTTACTTAAATGACTTGAAAGTAGAGTAGGGTTCTTGGCGAACAGAAAGTGAGGAAAGTTTTGTGATTAAAGAAAAGGCAATTGAGGTATTAACGATTGAAGCGGATGCTGTGAAGGCACTGATTCCACGCATCAATGATGAATTTACTCAGGCAATTCAGGCTATTCTTGAGTGTCAAGGTAGAGTCGTAGTAACTGGCATGGGCAAATCTGGACATATAGGCAAAAAAATGGCGGCTAGCTTTGCTAGCACGGGAACGCCATCTTTTTTCATGCATCCAGCGGAAGCTTTTCATGGCGATTTAGGAATGGTAACTTGTAATGATGTTGTCATCGCAATTTCTAATAGTGGCGAAAGTTTGGAAGTAGTGAATATTCTACCAATTATTAAACGGATTGGCGCTACGATTATTGCGATGAGTGGTTGTAGAGAATCCACGCTAGGGAAAAATGCTGAAATCTTTATTGATATCAGTGTAGAAAAAGAAGCTTGTCCGCTTGGTCTTGCGCCAACGGCGAGCACTACTGCAACACTTGCAATGGGCGATGCAATGGCTATTGCTTTATTATCAGAACGAAATTTTACAGCAAAAGATTTTGCTGTGTTCCATCCTGGTGGAGCATTGGGGAGAAAACTACTTTTGACGGTAGAACATGTTATGCATTCAGGAGAAGATAATCCTGTGATTGACATTACAAAGACAGCCAAAGAAGCGATTTTTACTATGACTTCGAAAGGGCTCGGGGCAACTTCAGTTGTAGATGAAACCGGTAAATTAGTTGGTATTATTACCGATGGTGATATTAGACGCAGCTTGGAAAACGGTCATAAATTCCTTGATGAATCAGCAGAAAAATTAATGACGAAAGCACCAAAAACAATCTTAAAAGAAAAAATGGCTGCAGAAGCACTTAGTATTATGGAAAAGCATAAACCGCGTCCAATTACAGTTTTACCAGTCGTAGATAAAGAATATAGACCAATTGGTATTCTTCATCTTACCGATCTTTTACGGCAAGGAGTAGTATAATGGATTTTATGGATAGAGCTGGCAAAATAAAAGTGGTAATTTTTGATGTAGACGGTGTCTTGACAAATGGAAAACTTAATTTTGGTAAAAATGGTGAGTTATTTAAAATTTTTGATGTTCAAGATGGAATGGGAATTTCTTTATTGCATAATGCAGGTATTAAAACGGCAATTATTACTGGTAGAAAATCTGATATTGTTTTGGCTCGCAGTGCAGAATTGAAGATTACGGATGTCTATCAAGGAAATAATGACAAAATTCATGCTTTAAAAAATTTGAAGAAAAAATATAATTTAAATTTAGATGAAGTTGCGTATGTTGGTGATGATCTACTTGATTTACCTATTTTGATCAGAGTTGGCTTGGCTTGTTCGGTAAATAATGGGGTTTCAGAAGTAAAAAATATAGCGCATTATGTTTCTAAAGCAGATGGTGGTAATGGCGCAGTGCGCGAAATTGCTGAGTTCATTTTGAAAGCCCAAAATAAATGGGATGATATTGTCTTAGCGTATACAAGCCAAAAACCACTCGAAGAAATTCAACAGTAATGCAATAATATGAAAATTAGTATATAATATAACAATAACCCACTTAGATTTAAGTGGGTTATTTCAAAATGATTCGTTCTTGATGAAAGGAATGGCGATATATGCAATATAGATTTTTAAAATTTATGAGTTGGGTATTGTGTCTATTGCCACATAGTGTATTGCTATGGTTGGGCAAAGTATTAGGTAACCTTTATTATCACATTGCTGCAAAACAGCGTAAACGCGCAATTGGGCAAATGATGAAAAGTTTACAAATTTCAAATGAAAAAGCCAGTGAAGTTTGTCGGGATTCTTTTATTAATATAGGTAGAACTTTTTTAGAAATTATGTACATGCCAAATTTAAATCGTCAAAATTTTACGGACTATATGCAAATCGAGCATATTGACCGATTTAAAAAAGCACTAGCAGAGGGCCACGGCGTTGTGATCTTAACGGCGCATATGGGGAATTGGGAATGGCTGTCAGCGGCACTTACGTTTTCAGGTATTCCACTAACTGCAATTATCAAACGGCAGCCGAATGATCAACATACAGTTCTTTTAAATGAATATCGTGAAATGGTGGGTGTAGAGGTATTTTCTCGTGGAACAACAGAGCTTGTTGGCGCGGCTAAAGCATTGAAAAAAGGCAAATCACTAGGTTTTTTAGCGGATCAAGATGCAGGCCCAGGTGGCGCATTTATTGACTTTCTTGGAAAGCCAGCTTCCACGCCATTGGGGCCCGCTGTGTTTGCAAAACGTTTCAAGTCACCAGTGGTTCCTTGCTTTATTGTTCGTAGGCCTGACGGTAAGCATAAAGTTCTGATTCATGAGCCATTATACTATCAAGACAATGGCAATGAAGAGCAAGATTTATATGACTTTACGGTAAAATTGACTCGGATTATTGAAAATACAATTAAAGAATATCCTACACAATGGCTGTGGTTCCAAAAACGCTGGAATACAACACCAGAAATGAAAAAACAAAAACATACCACGAAAGAACAGGTGGGTCATGAATAAACAAATAATCGGTTTAATTGCAGCGGTTATGATTGCTGTTATAGGAGTATTGTATTGGGCTTTTTCCGAAGAAATTCATATACAAGATCCAAATAAAAAAGCTGAGGAAAAGCCAATGGCTATGTCTTACCAAGGAAACACTCTTAGCGAAGAAAAAGATGGGAAAAAGATTTGGGATTTAACGGCGGAAACGATTGAAATTGATCCTACCACGAAAAATGCGATATTAAAAAATATCAAGGGAATCTTTTATCAAGAAAATGGACAAACTGTGACACTAACGGCACCACAAGCAACGTTTGATAATAAGACGAGAGATATTACCATCAGTGATCAAGTCGATGCAAAAACTAGTGATGGGGCAACTTTTCGGGCCCAAACAGTATTTTGGCAAGGTGAAAAACAATTATTTCTCGGTGAAGGAAATGTGGTCGTCACACGTGAAGATACCGTTTTAACAGGTGATAAACTAGAAAGTGATGCCGGTTTTATCAAAGTAAAGGTAACTGGTAATGCCCATATCGTTAAGGGAGGCGCAAAATAATAATGAAATTTAGAAAAATTGCACTTACTGCTATGCTTTGTCTTGCTATGACAAGTACCATGTATGCAGCAAGTGATAAACCAGTAGATATTTCCGGGGATGTTATTGAATACGATTCTACTACAGGGATTATGAAGGCAACGGGCTCTGTCAGAATGCTCCAAGAAAATGCAATTGTAACTGGGGCAAGCGCAGAGTATAATTCCAAAACAAAACAGGGAAAAGTACTTGGTGGAGTTCATATGGTAAAAGAAGATATTGATATGACTTCGGAAAGTGTAACCTCACTCGATGAAAATCATATTGTTGCTATTGGCAATGTTGTTATGAAAAAAGGTGAGAGTACGTTATATGGCCCACAAGTGGACTATTTTAGTGACAGACAATATGCTATAATTAATTCCAATGCGCGTATTGTAAATCCAGATGGAACGATGACTGCTGATAAACTTGAGTCTTATATGGCAGAAAATCGTGCTGTAGGAACAGGCAATGCACACATTGTTAGCCAAACCAAAAATTTAGATGCAACGGGAGATGTTGCGACTTATTATGGTGCGGAAAATCAACAAGGTAAAATTGTTCTTTCAGGCAATGCTGTGGCTGTGCAAGATGGCAATACATTACGTGGTAAAACACTTACGCTATATATGAATGATAAGCCAGCAGCAGAAAAGCAAGTCATTGTACAACCAGAATAAAAATAAACCTCGAAATGAGGCAAGAAAATGTTTATAGAAGCAAAGAATTTAATAAAAACTTATAATAAACGCAATGTCGTGGATGGAGTATCTTTAAAAGTAGAAAAAGGTGAAATCGTTGGTTTACTTGGCCCCAATGGTGCTGGTAAAACGACTACTTTTTATATGATTGTTGGACTTGAACAGCCAAGTCAAGGACAGGTTTTAATTTCAAATGATGATGTAACAAAGATGCCGATGTACCATCGTTCCGTTTATGGAATTGGTTATCTGGCGCAAGAAGCATCTATTTTTCGCAAATTGACCGTAGAAAAAAATCTGATGGCGATTCTCGAAACGACTAAGTTGTCAAAGTCAGAACGCCAGGTTAAAATGGAAAATCTTTTAAAAGAGTTTCATGTTGAACATGTACGTACGCGTAAGGGAACTGAACTATCTGGTGGGGAACGACGTCGAGTAGAAATCGCCCGTTGCTTGGCAACTGATCCGAGTTTTATCTTGCTTGATGAACCCTTTGCTGGAGTTGATCCAATTGCCGTAGCCGATATTCAAGAAATTATTGCTTACTTGCGTAATCGTGGCATAGGAATCTTAATCACGGATCATAATGTACGCGAAACACTTAGTATTGTTGACCGTGCTTATATACTAAATCAAGGTAAAATACTTTTAGAGGGCGACAGTGATACCATTGCGAATAGTGAAATAGCCAAGAAGTTCTATCTAGGCGAAAACTTTAGTTTATAAAGTGTGTTTCAAAAAACACACAACCATAAAATTCAAGAGACTGTTACAAGATGCCCAGATGCTAGGCGCGACGAGAACGCGAGCGAGGGCGTACGATGCAGTACGTTGAGCGAGTGCTCACAGGTTGAGCAACGCAGATGGGTATTTTGTAACAGTCTCTTATAGGGAGAAATGTAATGCGGATATTAGATAGATATATAATGAAAGAAATGGTTGGAACTTTTGTTTTTGGCATTTTTGCTTTCTCCAGTGTTTTCATCGGTTCTAGCACCTTGTTTAGAATAGCCCAATATGTAACGCAATATGGGGCATCAACGCAAACGGTGATTAAGCTCTTTGTCTATAGTTTACCGGGCATTGTAGTGTTGACCTTTCCAATGTCCATGCTCCTGGCAACACTATTGTCTTTTGGTAGATTATCAGCGTCGAGCGAAATTACAGCCATGAAATCTGGTGGGATTAGTTTTTATCGAATTGCTACTCCCGTATTTTTTATTGCTCTTTTTGTTAGTGTTTTTGCACTTATATTTAATGAAAGTGTGGTTCCAAAAGCAAATCAGGCGTATAATAGTATTGTATTCTATGAAATTCAAGGCAATACTGCACCGAAGTCCCAAGAGCATTTAGTGCTCAAAGAAATTACCGGTGGCGAGATTGAACGCTTAACTTATGCACGGCGTTATGATGCAGAAACAACTGCGATGTATGGTGTTTCGGTGCAAGAATTTGAAAAAGGAAAACTAGTTCGCGTGCAAAATGCCGAAAAAGCTAATTGGACTACCGATCATTGGACAATGTATACAGGGACAATGAACGAATTATCGGAAGAAGGCAATGTGCAGCGTACGCTAAAATTCCAGCAGCAAATTCTGCCGATAAAGCAGAATCCTAAGCAGCTTGTTCGAGAGCAAAAAGATGCTGAAGAAATGACGATGCGTGAACTTCGTTATCAAATCAAAGCACTGAAAGCGCAACAGGTAAATACCAATAAACTAGAATCGGAACTCTATAAACGTATTACGATTCCATTTGCAAGCTTTGTGTTTGCCTTAGTCGGGGTCCCGTTAGGACTACAGCCGAATCGGACGAGTTCTTCAATTGGCTTTGGACTTAGCATTATTGTTATTTTTATCTATTATACGGTTATGACGATTTCTAGTACGTTAGGACAAGGTGGAACAATACCACCATTACTAGGTGCTTGGATACCCAATACACTAGGGACAATTGTTGGTATCATTTTAATCCGCAAAGCGGCTAGATAATAACATACGTTATCAACCACAAAGAAGCTAGAGTTGGCAAAGGGAGTTACATTTTTTATCCTTTGTGTACTATGATAACTTTGTGGTTGTTTTTATGAGGAGGGAGAGCGAGAACTATGTATGGTATTGTATTAATTTTCGTATTAATTATCATGGGCGGCGCCATTGCTTATATTGGTGACAAGCTAGGAACAAAAGTTGGCAAAAAAAAGTTATCAATCTTTGGATTGAGACCAAAACACACTTCGATTATTGTTACCATCATTACAGGCATACTCATTACTTCCTCTACTCTTGGCGTACTTGCTTTAACCTCCAAGAATGTTAGAGTGGCTTTGTTCGGCATGGAAAAATTAAATCAACAAATTAGAGAAACAGAAAGTAGTCTACAAACGATAACACTTGATCTCGCCAAGGCAAATGCAGAACGTGAAGACGTGATTGCGGCTCTCGATAAAACCAAAGAAGATTACAGAATTGCTAGTGAAAAATCAGAAGAACAGATTCAAGAGTTAGAAAACAAGAAAAATATATTAGAAAATAAAAACAATACATTAGAACAAGCCAGACAAGAGCTGGATGAGCGGGTGGCAAGCTTAAGTGAACAGCAAAAAGTTCTTGAAAACGATATTGAAAGGCTAAATGTTTTAACTAAAAGATTAAATCAAGGGATTCAATTTGTACGAGAAGGCGATATTATCTATCGGGCTGGCGAAGTGATTGTAACTGGCACGGTCAATCCAAGGGAAGACAAGAGTAAAAATACTGAAGCCTTAACTGAGATTTTAAATACGGCCAATCAGACTATTTTGGCGCGCTTTGACATAAAAGAAAATATAGATGTACTATGGGTTTCAAAAGAAACATTTGAACAAACGTTGGGGCAATTAAATCAGAGTAATCAAGAAATGGTTGTGCGGGTCGTTGCCGCAGGAAATATTGTTTATGGTGAACCTGTCCGAGTCAATCTTGAACTTTATCCTAATAAACAAGTTTATAAGGAAAACCAAGTTGTTTATAAAGAGGTTATGACTTTCGGGGGAAAAGAAAAGGATGCCGAGAAAATTGTCCTAGATTTTCTTAAAAAGGTAAACGCCGCTGCCGTTAGTAAAGGGATGATTCCCGATCCACTACAAGGGACGATCGGTGTTATGGGTGGATCGCAATTTTATGATATCGTAAATGCTTTAGAAACGGCAGAAGGAAGAGTTGAACTTACTGCTGTGGCGGGAACGGATACAAATGCTGCAGGCCCGCTTAGACTCAATGTAAGAGTGAAGAATCTTCAATAAGAAGACGAGGAGATTAACATTACCCTAATATTGCGGAGAAGAGCGTTAACCTCTCCGCCTCCTTCGTCGGCACGGCAGATTATAATAACAAGTGCAACAGAATAAAAATATAGACCGCAAGATGTCATAACAGTGTAAAATGAAGTCACCAAAACAAACATTTATACTGGAGATG
>Ga0316600_10000066_pt1 | contig 91231 bp, 107 predicted proteins | sample OWC_soil_day5_CT_FD_207652 | JGI IMG/M metagenome (GOLD analysis project Ga0316600, IMG submission 207652) | Wetland soil microbial communities from Old Woman Creek delta, Ohio, United States - OWC_soil_day5_CT | ecosystem: Environmental > Terrestrial > Soil > Wetlands | place: USA: Ohio... | reverse complement strand
AGTGAGGGGGGAGTTTATCAGCGATAGCTCACAAGATCTATCTATTGTGTGGGGAGGATTCATATATGGAGAAGTTTGATTTGTTTAGAGATATTGCAGAACGTACTGGAGGCGATATTTATATTGGTGTTGTAGGTCCGGTACGTACAGGTAAATCAACTTTTATTAAAAAGTTTATGGAAACAATGATTTTACCAAATATTACAGATCCATATGAGCAAGAGCGAGCAAAAGATGAATTACCACAAAGTGCAGCTGGCAAAACAATTATGACAACAGAGCCTAAATTTATCCCAAATGAAGCTGTTGAAATAAATATTAAAGAAAATGTAGCAGTTAGAGTGCGCATGGTTGATTGTGTGGGGTATACTGTTGAAGGAGCATTGGGCTATGCAGAGCAAGATCAACCGCGTATGGTACTTACACCTTGGTTTGAAGAGGAAATTCCTTTTGAAGAAGCAGCTGAAATTGGTACAAAGAAAGTGATAACAGAGCATTCAACTATCGGATTGGTAGTGAGTACCGACGGGAGTGTTACTGATTTAGAAAGAGAAAAGTACATAGTAGCCGAAGAGAGGGTAATTTTAGAGTTAAAAGAGCTTCAAAAACCTTTTTTAGTTATTATCAACACGAATAAGCCAACAGCGATGGCAACCCGTGAATTGGTTGCTGAACTAGAAGGAAAATATGATGTGCCAGTAATCCCCGTAGATTGTGCTAAATTAGGTGGCGAAGATATTTATGCAATATTACAAGAAGTATTATATGAATTTCCTGTAAAAGAAGTAAATATTGAATTACCGAAATGGATAGAAGAATTAAATGAAACTCACTGGTTAAGAGAGAAATTTACCACATCAGTTAATGAAGTTATTGGTTACATCCGCAGGCTACGTGATATTGATAGTGCAATTGATGAATTATCAAATTGTGAATTTGTTGCTGATGTTATATTACAAGACATGGACCTAGGAAGTGGTATAGCAGTAATTGAAATCACTGCAAAAGGTGATTTATTTTATCAAGTCATGGAAGAATTAACTGGATTTACAATTAGTGGAGAACATCATTTGTTGCGTTTAATGCAAAGTTTAGCAGTTGCCAAAAGAGAATATGATAAATTATCGGAAGCGTTAGAGCAAGTAAAAGAAACAGGGTATGCAGTTGTTGCTCCACAAGTAGATGAAATGGTATTAGAGGAGCCTGAAATTATTAGGACTGGAAATAAATTTGGTGTTAGATTAAGAGCTACCGCTCCGTCACTTCATATTATAAAAACAGATGTGCAAGCTGAAATATCGCCGATTCTAGGAACTGAAAAACAGAGTGAAGAATTAATTCAATATTTAATGCGCGAGTTTGAAGGGGAGCCAGAAAGAATTTGGCGGACAAATTTATTTGGAAAATCGTTAAATTCATTGGTAAGAGAAGGTATTCAAAATAAACTTGCAAGTATGCCAGAAAATGCACAGGTGAAATTACGCGATGCTTTGACCAGAATTGTAAACGATGGTAGTGGAGGTCTAATTTGTATTATATTCTAAAATTAAGGTCAGCTAAAAGCTGACCTTAATTGCCTTCTATATATTTTTATTTATGGGTAAAATTAATACGGTGGTGCATTGAACAATAAGTATGAAAAGGTATATTTTATAGTAAATAAAAACAAGTAAATGTGTTTTTGAAAAAAATGAGGACATTTTGTTGTGAATTGGAATTTAATGAGGATTTCCTATTGTAATTTGTAAAGTAATAATGTTATAATGTCTTCTGTGCATAGATTATTATCCATTGTAAAAACACGGAGGGTTCTGTAATGAATAAACAACAATCAGGATTTTTTTTAGTTAGAGAAGAAATATTACCAGAGGCGATTAAAAAGACGATTCGCGTTAAAGAAATGTTAAAACGTGGTGAGGCAAGAACAATTAATGAAGCTGTTGAAAAAATGGAACTAAGTCGCAGCGCTTATTATAAATACAAAGATTTTGTTTTTCCTTTTTATGAAGCTAGCCAAGATAAAATTGTTACGTTAGCTTTGCTATTGGAACATAAACAAGGTGTCTTGTCACGCGTTTTAAATACAATATCAGCTGATTCTGGGAGTGTATTAACAATTAACCAAGGAATTCCCTTACAAGGCGTAGCAAATGCTACGGTTTCTATTGAAACGGCTGACTTGGTTATTGACCTAGAAGCTTTATTGGATAAGTTACGGATGGTTGAAGGCGTTAAACGTTTGGAAGTTTTGGGACAAGCATAATTTTGCTTAAGAAAGGAATGGGAGTGTATGCGGAAAGTTATTAATATAGGTTTGCTCGGATTGGGAACAGTCGGTGGCGGTGTTATAAAAGTTTTAGCAGAAAATGCACGTGAAATTTCTCAAAAAGTCGGTGCCGATGTAAATGTAAAAACGGTTTTGGTACGTGATGTAAATAAAGCACGTGCGGTTAAAGGTAATTTTGCTGTAACTGCTACTATAGAAGATATTATAAATGATCAAGCTATTAACATTGTTATTGAAGTTATGGGAGGAGAAAATCCAGCGAAAGAATATATGCTCTGTGCATTGAATGCTGGTAAACATGTAGTAACGGCGAATAAAGATGTTGTCGCTAAATATGGTCGTGAGATGTTTGATGCAGCAAAGAAAAATGATGTTGATTTTATGTTTGAAGCTAGTGTTGGTGGTGGTATTCCGATTATAACGCCTTTAAAACAATGTTTAACGGCAAATAAAATCACAGAAGTAATGGGAATTATTAACGGAACGACAAATTATATGCTGACGAAAATGACAGATGAAAAATTGGACTATCATACAGTTCTCGCAGAAGCACAGGCAAAAGGGTATGCTGAAGCGGATCCAACAGCAGATGTTGGCGGTTTAGATGCTGCGCGTAAAATCACAATTTTGTCATCAATAGCTTTTAATTCAAGAGTTGCGTTGGATGATGTTTATGTAGAAGGTATTACTAAAATAACGCCTGAAGATATTGAGTATGCGCGTGAGCTTGGATATGTAATTAAATTATTAGCAATTGCTAAAGATTGTGGGCAAGATGGTGTGGATGTTAGAGTTCATCCAGCTTTTATTCCCAAAAAACATCCACTTGCTTCTGTAAGCGATGTATTTAATGCTATTTTTGTAAAAGGAAATGCAGTTGGAGAGACAATGTTTTATGGCCGCGGTGCTGGTGAAAAACCAACAGCAAGTGCTGTTGTAGCTGATGTTATAGATGTATCTAGAGATATTGTTAATAACATTATTGGTAGAGTACGGTGTACTTGTTTTGAACATAAAGCTGTTTGCCCGGTAGAAAAAGCAATGTCTGCATATTATGTAAGATTATTAGTTGAAGATGAACCAGGGGTATTGGCGACCATTGCAGGTGTTTTTGGGGAGCATGGAGTTAGTTTGAATTCTGTGATTCAAACACGCAAAGTAAATAATCGTGCTGAAATTGTGCTTATTACTCATCATGTGGCTGAGGAAAATATTAGAAAAGCTTCGGCTATGATTAGGGATTTATCAGTGGTAACCGAAATTCGTAATATTATCAGAGTTGAGGCACAACAGGAGGATTAATTGAATTATGTTAGGGGTAAATACTGTTAAGGTACGTGTGCCAGGAACAACCGCTAATTGTGGACCTGGTTTTGATTCCATTGGCATTGCTTGTAATATTTATAATGAATTAGAATTAACTTTATTAAAAGAAGATACAGTAACAATTGAAATTGTTGGCGAAGGTAAGAATTGTATTCCGTGTGACAAACGTAATATCATATGGAAGTCTATACAAATGCTTTTGAGAAAAGCTGGCCAAAATTATCATGGTGCACATATTAAAATGGTAAATAACATTCCCTTGGCTCGTGGGCTAGGCAGTAGTGCTGCAGCTATTGTGTCGGGGTTAATGGCTGCAAATATTGCGATTGGTAATGTCTTTGATAAGCAAGTAATTCTTCAAATGGCTACAGAAATAGAAGGCCATCCAGATAACGTAGCTCCAGCAATTTTTGGCGGTATTACTTTAAGCATTATGAAAGAAAAACAAGCTGAAACCTTATCTTTTATGCCAGAGGGTGACTTGAAATTAGTAGTTGCAATTCCTAGTTTCAATTTATCTACAAAAGCTGCTAGAAAAGTTTTACCTGCGAATATATCGATAAAAGACGCTGTTTTTAATATTAGTCGGACGGCTTTGCTGGTTGGATCGCTTTGTAAAGGTGATTTAACGCATTTAAAAAATGCGTTAGATGATAAAATTCATCAGCCATATCGTGAACAATTGATTCCTGGAATGCAAGATGTACTTCAGGCGGCTATTCAAAATGGAGCCTTGGGTGCTGTGCTTAGTGGCGCAGGACCATGCTTGATTGCATTTACGACAGAACATGTTAATGAAATAGGAGAGGCTATGGTGGCGGCATTTAAGGTGCATAATATTTCTTCTAAATACTTGGAATTAAGCATAGATCAGCAGGGCGTAAGAGCGATATAATTTTATCGGAATAATATACGACTAAATTTTATTTTATCGTTTGGACAAATGACCAGCTATTTAATTGTAATAGCTGGTCATTTTATATTTAATAAAATAAAAAACACTCCTGTATATAGTTATCTTATGATAAGCAGGAGTGTTTTTATTTTATTCATATGTTATTTAAAATATGGCTGAGGCGGCTGGATTCGAACCAACGAATGCGGGAGTCAGAGTCCCGTGCCTTACCAGCTTGGCGACGCCCCAATAATGTCAAATAAATCAAATGATCATCTGACAATAAATAATTATACAGAAATAAATTCATTAAGTCAAGCTTATAATCAATTATTTTCAATGTTTTCAAGGGTGATTTGAGAATCAAGATAGATTTCAAATGTTCTAGTCCAAGGAAAGTAGGTTGTTATTTTTAAATTAGATACTTTTATAGTGAATTTTTTATCTTGCGTCTGTATTATAACTGGTATATTAAAAGCCGTTCTATTACTTAATAGATAAGCATTTTTATTCATCTCAGTATTTAATTGGTCATTTGCCGAGTTGTAATGTTCATTTAAATCATAAATATTAATATTGGATTTTTTTAACTTGTTATTTATGTTATCTATTACATTTTTTAAATAATACCAATCCTCGAGATAACGAGTGATTAAAAAAGTTAAATTATTTTTATACAAAGCAAGGATGTCATTGTTTTCTACTGCAGAGGTTAATCTTGCAGTAAATATTGTAGCTTGCGTGACCGCTGTCCCTATGGAATTACTTGTTGTATTCCAGCCCGCGTAAGCGATAAATTGATTGATTGGAACATCATTTTTTAATAATGTAGGAAATATAGTTTCTTTATAGGAAAAGTGTTCACTTAAATCAACGAGAGCAACCTTGTAGTTTTTTTTTAATAATGATTGGAGATGCTTATTTACGTTGAACTGGTTATCTTTATTTTCTTCTGTGCCTATATATACAAATAAAATGAAATCTGCATCATCTGGATTGTTCACTAAGGTGCCTCCAATCATTTCTACTTTTTCTTTTACTGTAGTAGCAACAGAACTAGGCATATAGGGCATAACAATGCTTGCGGCATTTGAATCAGAATATTGAACGTTGATTTTGGGATGATAATGATTGATTTTGTTTACTATATCGCCTAATAATGTGAGTGCTACTTCATCAGTTCCTCTTGTTATAATTACATGATCTGATGTAAGTTGTTGGTTATTTAGATAATGTAGTAATTGTTTTTTTGAAATGTTTGGTATGCCAAATATTTGTCCATCATCTTGTCCGATGGCTAATTTTTCAAATGTGCCTTCCTCAGTTAATTGAATCAATTTTTTGTTTAATTCAACATTTTCTTTATATAAATTTTGGTATTCAGTTAATAATTGAGGTGGAATTTTGCTTTCTAAGTCATTTAACTTTTTAATATCTTTAGGATTCTCAAAGGTATATACTTGATCTTTTAGTTTTGAATATTCTAAAATTAATTTTTGATATTTTGAGTTTTCATTACTATCAGCTAGCCATAAACGGGGTAAAATATTAAAAGCGTATATAGGCATTTGGGGGTATTTTGTGTGAATAGATTTTAATAATTGTAAAGTTTCATTGGTGTCATTATCTGTTCCGGTAGAATGCCTTGAAGCTAAAAGGCTACCATGGATTAGCATGTCTATAGAAATAATTGTTGCATCGGCATTTTGTATATTTTCAGATAACCAAAGTCTTAAATCATTCGTCTTTGCAGTCCGTTTGTAGTTGTCTAAAAGCTCTTTTGGTGGCATGATAATTTTGATATTTGCAATTTTGCCTAAATCAGTGATGAATTTTGTGCATGCAGGTCGACTGTCTAATGGAAGTAAAAGTACTGTATAATGATATTCTTGTTTTGTTTCTAATATTGCTGTTTTAGGATGAAGTTGCTGCGTAAAGAGAATACATCCTATCAATAATAAAATTGCAATAAGTATAAAAAAATATTTCATGGGCATCATCCTTTAAGTAAGATTGGTATATATATGAGTGCTTATATTAATAGTATTATATTATCATAAGATAAATATTTAAGCATGACAATAGTTCACTATATGACTGAAATATGTTAATATTATATTCGATAAAAAGTATAGAGGTATATTATGAGAATAATAACAGGAATTGCAAAAGGATTTAAATTAAAAGCACCAAAAGGATTATTAACTAGGCCTACAGCTGATAGGGTAAAGGAATCATTATTTAATATTTTGGGTGCTGATGTTTATGATGCAAAAGTATTAGATTTATTTGCTGGCACTGGTAACCTTGGATTGGAGGCGTTGAGTAGAGGAGCTACGCACGCTGTTTTTGTTGATCAGGATAAAGATAGTATTCAGGTTATTAAGGAGAATTCTATACATACAAAATTGATAGAAAAGACAGAAATATACAAAGCTGATGTTTTTTTTGCATTAAATAAGTTTAATATTACAAAAAAAATTTTTAATTTGATTTTTTGTGATCCTCCTTATAACAAGGGCTTCGTTGAACGCGTTCTAGAAACTTTGGATAAATTAACGATAATGGAGGATGGGGGGCTTATTGTTATTGAGCATTCAAAAAATGATAAGATTGATGCTGAATGGAACCATCTAAGATTGATACGTAGTCAACGCTATGGTGCGACAATTATTAGCTTTTTTATTTTTGAAAAATCGAATAGTAAACAAATGGAGGAATTATAGTGCGGATTGCAGTATGCCCAGGGAGTTTTGATCCAGTTACGAATGGACATGTTGATATTTTTGAACGTGCCAGTGCAATCTTTGATGAAGTTGTAATTGGTGTATTTCATAATCCTAATAAGAAGCCGATGTTTACCATGGAGCAGAGAGTAGAATTATTAAAAGAATCTACAAAACATATTAAAAATATTAGAGTTGAGGCTTTTTCAGGATTATTAAATGAATATGTCAAACAACAAAATGCAAATGTTATTATTAGGGGGCTTCGAGCCACTAAAGATTTTGAATATGAATATCAAAGAGCCTTATTAATGAAAAAAATTGATTGCGAAATAGAAACTGTATTTATGATGACAAGTCATGAATATTCGTTTATAAGCTCAAGTGGAATTAAAGAATTAGCAAAGTTTAATGGAAATATTAAAGGACTTGTTCCGGAATGTGTAGAACTAAAGATAAAGCAATGTATGAATGAAAATAGTTATAATATATAATGTGTTTATGCTAGGGAGGGTTAAATGAAATGGCTATTGATGAGATCTTAGATGAGATTGAACATTTATTACTTGAGGCTGGCCGTGTTCCTTTTACGAATAAGCGAGTTATTGAAGAAGATGATATGGTTCGTTTAATTGATGAATTGCGTGATGAATTGCCAAGAGAAATCCAGGAAGCGAATAGCTTGGTTCGAGATAGAGAGCAGATTATGAATGATGCAAAGCGTGAAGCAAATAATATTGTAGAACAGGCTAAAATGTATGCAATAAAATTAACAGATGAGCATGAAATTGTTAAGTTAGCGCAAACGCAAGCAAAAGAAATCGTTGAAAAATCCATGCAAAATTCTAAAGAATTAAAGGAAAATTCTTTAGAATATGCCGATGAAGTATTTAATCATTTAGCTTCAAATATTAGTAGTGCATTAGAAGTAATCCAAGCCGCCCATACAAATTTAAAGCAAAATAAAAAATAATAGCAATTGAAGCCACCTCCTGCAGCGAGTGGCTTTTTTGTTTAAGATACGTTAAGTTTATTTTAATCATCAGTTAATAAATAAAAAATGAGTAAGATTTTACATACATATATATTTATATAAAAAGATAAGAGAACATAATTCTCTTATCTTTTTATATAAATGTACATTTTTTTTGTTATATGTATAACAAGTGAAATGCTTAGCAAAATAAATAAAACTAAGATTAGTTGATTGAAGGTTTGCATCAATTTGTTAAAACCCAAAAAGAGTGAATTTGTATCGGTAGAGTTACTCATAACTGGTAGTGTAAATAAGTTCATAACGCTTTTCCATGGACCTAAAAATAGTAAAGTCAATATTGCTGCTAAGATTGCATGTAATAAGCGAGCGAACATATATGGCATCATATTTATTCCAGCTTCAATTACGATGCTAGCGACTTGACCATGAACAGAAAGACCACTCCAAGCAATAATAGCACTAGCAACAGCTGCTTTTTCATTTAATGGGGCAATTGCTTGACTGGTAGCTAAAGTACCTAAGTCTATTTCGAATAACCCGATACTTAATGATTGTGCGAGATTTGCATTGAATCCTATTAAATCAAGTAATAGTGAAAAAATTGAGTCGAGATAGCTTGTAATCCCAACGGTTGATAAAATTCTTAAAAATACAGAGAATAATATAATAAATCCACCAATTAATAAAATCGTATTCATTGAGGATTTGATTGAATCTCCTAATAATGCACTGAAAGAACGATTATCTTTTTTGCGAGAGTTATATAACTCCTGAAATGCGCGAATAAATATATTTTTAGATGCCATGACTTCATTATTAAGAGAATACTGATCACGATTTCTTCCGTGAAAACGATAAATCAATCCAACGAATAGGCTTGCTAAGTAATGAGCGATTGCTAGTGTTGCACCGAGTTCGGGCATTGCAAACATACCAACAGCAACAGCGCCGAACATGAATAAGGGATCGGCAGTATTTGTAAAAGCCAATAATCTTTCTGCTTCAACTTTACTGCAAAGATTGTTTTTACGAAATTTACATGTGATTACAGCATCCATTGGGTAGCCAGAAGCAAGCCCCATGGAGAGGGCGAAAGCGCCAATGCCAGGAACGTTAAAAATAGGACGCATGAGTGGTTCTAACAAAATACCTAATGCATGGACGACACCAATACCCATAAGAATTTCCGATAATATAAAAAAAGGTAATAATGATGGGAAGACTACATTCCACCATAGATTTAGACCTATAATTGCGGAGTCGAAAGTTTCTTTTGGATATTGGATCATTGCTATTGTAAGAAATAAGGTGAAAGATGCAATAGAGTAGGTGATGATTTTAGAATGATATTGTTTTTCTTTTGGTAATATGGACAAAAAAATTTCCTCCTCATTCTAATATATTACGTTTATAATATATATGAACGCAAAGGGAAAATATAACTAAATAGACGGTGGATGTGGGGTGTTTGGATGCGACTTAAAATTGGATTAGCTCTTGGTTCTGGGGGATTGAGAGGTTTAGCCCATGTCGGCGTGCTAAAGGTATTAGAAAAAGAAAATATACCTATTGATTATGTTGCTGGATGCAGCATTGGTAGTTTGATTGGTGCGTTGTATTGTAGTGGACATAGTGCTGATACGATTTTAAAATTAGCACAAAATTTAGGGAAAAGACATTGGCTTGATTTCCTTGTTCCTAAAATGGGCCTATTTTCAGGTGATAAAATAATAGAAACGATGAATCTATTAACAAAACAAAATTGTTTTTCGGAGCTAGATACACCACTAGCTATAGTAGCTACGGATTTAAATAAAGGGGAAGAAGTGATCTTTACTGAAGGATTGGTAAGCAAGGCTGTAAGAGCGAGTGTTTCAGTTCCTGGGGTTTTTGTTCCTTATCAATTAGAGGATATGCTGTTAGTTGATGGCGCAGTCTTGAATCCTACGCCAACCGATATTGCATTAAAAATGGGTGCCGATATCGTGATTGCAGTTGATTTATCTCATGCGAATTCAAATTGCAAAATAAATAATATGTTTGATGTTATTATTCAATCTATTGATATTATGGAAAGAGAACTAATGAAATATAGACATGAAGAAAACAATGTTATTTTAATAAGACCTGACGTAGCACATGTATCTCCTAGTTCATTTGAAAGTATAGATGAGTGTGTTGCAATAGGTGAAAAGAGTACCTATGATAGTTTAGAGCAATTGTATAAAATAATTGAAAAGATAGAAGGATGATTTATTTTATATAAATAGGTGACTGGATAAAATCTAATCCTCCAGGGTGATTAGGTGAATATGCAAGTGAATAAATATCTGTGGCATAAGTATCAATAGCTAACATTTTTTCTAAATCATTTAATTGCGTAGTGCTTCGTTTGGTGGTATTTAAATAATTTGTTGCTTTATTAATCAAAGGAATAGAACTCGTCTTTTTTAATTCCTTTATAACTTGTCGTCCCTGGTTATTGAATGCTAGAATTCTAGCATAGAGTGGCCCAACTTTATCGAAATGAGAGATGGTTTCTTTTGTTGTTCCTAGCATTAAGTGAATTAATATTCTTTGTAATCGGCTTAAAGGATAACGTTTTGTTTTTGTTAGTATTAATAGTTTTTCTAAAGTTGTTGCTTGCGATGAATGATTAAGTAGTTTGTTTTCTAACCCTTCTGAAATTCCGGTGATTTTTTCTAAGTCGCTAGTAGTTATTGTTCTCAGTCTGTAAAGAAGAATAGAAGATAAATTATTAAGGCAAGGAAAGCTTTTATTGCTCAGAAACAATGTTTTTAATATATCATAACTGCAGATAGGTAAAGCGTTTTTTAATTCCCCAATATTACAACTAGGTGATTGTAGTTGTGCTCTAATTGCAGTTGCACTAGCAATTGTATTTGAAATTTCAGTGTCATGATAATTGGATATAATTCTGTTAATTGGAATGGGGTTTATATTTAAAGCATAGTTGTTAATTGCTTTTATATATTCTGTGGCTAGTATATTATTGGGTGAACTTAATATTTTTGCTGGAATGTCATAAACGGAAGTAATTGCATTGCTCATGGCGGCCGCATAGCTTTTCCCAGCCATTAGATTTTGATGAAGTAAATTTATTACTTTTGGATCAGTTGAGGCATTGGCGATTTTATTAAGAAGTGGATAATCTGCATTTTCAGCACCAAAACATAAATTTTTTACTATACCTAAAGCATTTAATAAACGAATGGAGCCTGTTGCGAAATGCTCAGCGCTACGAACTGCGAAAACAGTAGGAAGTTCTATAACTAAATCTACGCCTGCTTTTACGGCCATGGTAGCTCTTAACCATTTATCAGCAATTGCTGTGTCGCCGCGTTGCGTGAAATTACCACTCATAATACAAATGGTATATTGATTTTTAGAAATTCGTTTAGCTTCTTCTAAGTGGTATTTATGTCCATTGTGAAATGGATTATATTCGGAAATAAGCCCGACTGTTTGCATATAATCACCTGCATTGTATAAATTTTATATTTTTATGTTTATATAAAGAATATAATTAATAGCTTAACATTTAATGATTAATACTATATACTGTATTTTACGAAAGATAAATACTTTGTGATTTATCTTTTAAAACTAATTAATAATCTTGACAAAAAATAGCTTCATAGCTATAATAGATTGAGGTTGAGGTTGAGGTGGAATATGATGAAAATTAATGTTATACAATCTCAAGAAAATATTGGTGAACAGTACATATTTCAATTTGTTACTTCTGCTAATGATCTTGATGTTATTGTTGATCAGTATTCGATTCAGGGTGATATAACAGTAAAAGGGTACATTGTTAATACTGGTAATGCTTTTAAGGTAAATGGGGATATTTATTTTCTGAAGCATTTTCAATGCGATCGTTGCCTAGAAAATTTCACTCACAAACAAGAGTTTTCTTTTTCGGAGGAATATAAAAGAGTAGATGACATTGTTTTAGATTCTGATGAGATGATTGGTTTTAGTGGTGATTATATAGATATTTTTGATCTAGTTCGAGAAGCTATATTATTATCACAGCCACTAAACAACATATGTAGTTCTGATTGTCGTGGATTGTGTATTAAGTGCGGTACTAATCTGAATAAAAAAGATTGTGGCTGCGATCGACATATTATGGATCCTAGACTTGCGGCATTACAAAAACTTTTTAATGAGAATTAATTGAAAATCGGGGATCTTTACCTGATTTGTTTTAAGGAGGTGTAATAAATGGCAGTACCTAAACGCAAAATGTCTAAAGCTCGTCGTGATTCCCGTCGTGCTAATTGGAAATTAACTGTTCCTGGTCTTATTGCATGTCCGCAATGTCATGAACCTAAAATGCCACATCGTGTATGTTCTGAATGTGGTCATTACAATGGTAAACTAGTTATTGAAGTAGCAGAATAATTTGTTTCGATATGAGCAAGATATAAGTTAACTTATATCTTGCTCATTCTTTTTACTTGCCTTTTTGATATAGTATGTTTATAATAGTTAATAACAACTGGTTATAGTATCTAGTACTAAAAAAAGGTGATAAGTGTATGATGCGTGTAAAAAAGAAAATTAGACAACAATTATTGTTGAATAATATGAAAGAAAAACCTTTTCTTACGGATGAAGAATTGGCGAAGTTATTACATGTTAGTATTCAAACAATACGTTTAGACCGTTTGGAACTAGGTATTCCAGAACTGCGTGAACGCATTAAAAAAATGGCTGAAAATGCGCAGACTAAAGTGAAGTCGATTGCGAGTGGCGATGTTGTTGGTGAGTTAATTGATGTAGAACTTGGAAAATCGGGAATTTCGTTGATGAAAATTACGGAAGAGATGGTTTTTGAAAAGACACAACTCGCTCGTGGACATCATGTATTTTCACAGGCCAATTCATTAGCTCTGGCAGTTATTGATGCTCCGACAGCGGTAACTGGAGTAGCTAATATAAAGTATAAGATTCCAGTACATATTGGAGAAAAGTTAGTAGCCAAAGCAGAAATAGTAAAAAAAAGAGGCAATAAATACTTTATTTGGGTTAAAACTAGAAATGAGACACAAGAGGTGTTTCGAGCGAAGTTTATCATGGTTTCGTTAGAATAATGGAGGGACCTAGTATATGAAGATTGCAGTTGATGCTATGGGGGGCGACTTTGCTCCAGAGCAAATAGTGCTAGGTGTAATAGCAGCTGCTAAGGAATATGATTGCGAGATAGTTTTAGTTGGAGATGAAATAAAAATTAAAACTGTACTAGATCAATCACCTGAGTGGGAAAATCTGAAGATTTCTATACATCATGCCAGTGATGTTATAGGTATGGATGAGCATCCAGGTGCTGCTGTCAGAAGGAAAAAAGATTCCTCTATTGTTGTAGCTACTCGTTTAGTTAAAGATGGTATTTGTGATGCTGTTTTATCAGCAGGTAGTACAGGAGCTGCTGTCGCAGCAGCTTTATTTGGCTTGGGTAGAATAAAAGGTATAGATAGACCAACAATAGCGACGCCAATGCCTAATATTAATGGTGTAACGATGCTGTTAGATTCAGGCGCAAATGTTGATAGCAAGCCTCATCAATTGGTACAAAGTGCAATTATGGGATCTATTTATTCTGAGTATGTTTTCGGAATACAGAATCCTAGAGTGGGCTTATTGAATATTGGTGAAGAAGCGACAAAAGGAAATGAGCAAGTATTAGCCACATATCCATTACTAGAAAGTTTAAATACAATTAATTTCATTGGAAATGCAGAAGGAAGAGATATTCCTAATGGTAGTGTTGATGTTGTTGTTTGTGATGGCTTTGTTGGTAATGTAGTACTTAAATTTGGCGAGGGCCTTGCGAAGACAATCATTAAATTAATTAAAGATGCAATCAAGGACAGTAATATTTTTGCAAAATTTGCAGCGTTGATGTTGGCACCTACTTTAAAAAAGATGAGTAAAAAAATTGATTATGCAGAATACGGTGGGGCACCACTTCTAGGTGTTGACGGATGCTTTATTATTTGCCATGGTAGTTCCAATGCAAAAGCAATAAAAAGCGCTATAGGTGTTGCAAATGAATATGTTAGTAAAAATGTTTTAGAACATATTAGAGAAAATATTGCAAAGGAGGAAATATTAAATAATGCAAATTAAAGATATCAGTGTTGGAATTATTGGGACAGGTTATTATGTTCCGGAAAAAATACTAACAAATTTTGATTTAGAAAATATGGTAGAAACAAATAATGAATGGATTGTTGAACGCACTGGAATTAGTGAACGCAGAATTGCTGATGAAAATGTTCCTACTTCGGAAATTGCAATCCATGCAGCTGAAAATGCATTAAAAAATGCTGGAGTTTCTCCGGAAGAAATTGATTTAATTATTTTTGCTACATTAACGCCGGATACAGTAATTCCATCGGCGGCATGTATTATTCAAAATAAATTAAAGGCCGTGAATGCGGCAGCTTTTGATTTGTCAGCAGCTTGTTCAGGTTTTGTATATGGAATCAGTGTTGGTAGTCAATTTATCAAGTCTGGTATGTATAAGAAGGTGCTTGTAGTAGCAGCGGAAACTTTATCAAAACTTGTAAATTGGGAAGATAGAAACACTTGTATTTTATTTGGTGATGGTGCTGGTGCTGCCGTTTTAAGCCAAGTAGAGGAGGGCTATGGTATATTAGGAATTGAGCTTGGAGCGGATGGTTCTGGTGGGGATTTCTTAAATGTTCCTGCTAGTGGAAGCCTGCATCCTGCTACGACTAAAACGATTGAAGATAAATTACATTATATTCATATGAATGGTAGTGAGGTTTTTAAATTTGCAATAAAAATTATGGGTGAAGCAGCATTAAAATCTTTGGATGTTGCGGGGCTAAAACCAGAAGATATCGATTGTTTGATACCTCATCAAGCAAATATTCGAATCATAAAATCAGCGGCAAAACGCTTGAGTTTGCCAATGGATAAAGTTGTTGTAAATGTCGATAAATATGGAAATACTTCAGCGGCATCGATACCAATTGCGTTATCAGAAGCTGTTGAATCAAGTAGAATTAAAAAAGGTGATGTTGTTGTATTAGTTGGCTTTGGTGCTGGTCTTACATGGGCATCATGTGTTATGAAATGGGCTAAGGAGGATTAAATATTTTGTTTAATAGTGATATTTGTAAATTATTAAATATTAAATATCCAATCATGCAAGGTGGTATGGCTTGGATAGGTACTTCTGAATTGGCTGCTGCCGTATCTAATGCTGGTGGTTTAGGTATTATAGGCGCGGGGCATATGCCACCAGATGCTTTAAGAAATGAAATTAGAAAAGCAAAATCATTTACGAATAAACCTTTTGGCGTTAACATTATGTTGATGTCACCATTTGTGAAAGAGGTTATGGCAGTTGTTATTGATGAGAAAGTACCAGTAGTAACAACTGGTGCTGGTAATCCGGGAGAATATATTCCAGCTTTAAAAGAGATTGGTAGTAAAGTAATACCTGTGGTTGCTTCTGTTGCGCTAGCAAAACGTCTAGCTCGTACTGGAGTAGATGCTGTTATCGCTGAAGGGATGGAAAGTGGCGGCCATATTGGAGAAATTACAACAATGGCGCTAGTTCCACAAATTGTTGATGCAGTAGATATTCCTGTCATTGCTGCTGGTGGAATTGCTGATTCACGTGGAATGGTTGCGGCTTTTGCGTTAGGTGCACAAGGCGTGCAAATTGGTTCTCGCTTTGTTGCTTCTGAAGAATGTATTGCCCATGAAAATTATAAAAAGGCTGTTTTAAAGGCGAAAGACCGTTCTACTGTGATTACAGGTATCTCAACTGGGCATCCAGTACGTGTAATCTCGAATAAATTAACGCGTGAATATCTGGAATTGGAAAAAAATGGCGCAACTGTTGAGGAATTGGAAAAAATAGGTGCAGGTAAATTGCATCTTGCAACACACAAAGGTGATGTCGATAACGGTTCTGTTATGATTGGACAAATTTCTGGTATGTTAGGTGAGATTAAGAGTGTTGAGTCTATTATGCAAGATTTAGTGAGCGGAATACCTAATGTAATCGATGATATAAAAAATATTTGTAAATAAAGCTTAAGTAAGGAGTTGTAAAATGAGTAAAATTGCTTTTGTATTTCCAGGTCAAGGTTCACAAACTATTGGTATGGGACAAGAATTATTTGAAAAATATGATATAGCGAAAGAACTTTTCAAAAAAGCTGATGATGTATTAGGATTTTCTATTAAAGATATGTGTTTTAATGGACCAGAAGAGGATTTACGTAAAACATTTAATACACAACCGGCAATTTTAACGGTGAGTGTTATTTGTTATGAAATTTTAAAACAGCATGGAGTTCTTCCTGAAATTGTTGCTGGACATAGCCTTGGCGAATATTCTGCCTTAGTGGCCGCTGGAACATTAAAATTTGAGGATGCAGTACATCTTGTTAGACAACGTGGTACTTTTATGCAAGAAGCGGTACCGATTGGACAAGGTGGGATGGCTGCTATATTGGGCTTAGAAAGAAGCATTATTATTGATGTTTGTGATAAAGTCAGTGCTGAATTCGAATTGGTTGAAGCTGTTAACTTTAATTGTCCTGGACAAGTCGTTATTGCGGGAATGGTAAATGGTGTTGAAAAAGCCTGCGAGTTATTAAAAGAAGCTGGCGCGAGGAGAACGGTTGTTTTACCAGTAAGTGCGCCATTCCATAGTGCGCTGATGAAACCTGCTTCTGAAAAATTAGCTTTGGCATTGGATAAAATTACATTAAATGATGCAACGATTCCTGTTGTAGCAAATGTCAGCGGTAAAATATTAGTAGAATCTAATGCAATTAAAGCTAGCTTAATTGAACAAGCGGCAAGCCCTGTAAAATGGGAAGATTGTGTTGCTGAAATGCAAAAATTTGGTGCAGATTTATTTGTTGAAGTTGGTCCAGGTAAAGTTTTAAATGGGTTTAATAAGAAAATTGATAAAAACATTACAAATTTTAATGTAGAAAATATCGAATCTTTAGAAAAAACTCTTGATTATTTCAAGGAGGTTCGTTAAAATGCTTTTAGATGGTAAGATTGCTCTTGTTACTGGAGCATCACGAGGAATTGGTCGTGCAATTGCACTTCGCTTAGCAGAGGCCGGTGCAACAGTAATTGTAAATTATGCAGGAAATGTAAAAGCAGCACAAGAAGTTGAGAGTATGATTGTTGATGCAGGTGGAAAAGCTATGCTTATTCAAGCTGATATCGCTAATACAGAAGCTGTTGATGATATGATTAAAAAAATAAATAAAGAATATGGGAAAATTGATATTTTAGTTAATAATGCTGGAATTACACGTGATAATTTACTTATGCGTATGAAAGAAAGCGACTGGGACGATGTTATAAATACAAACTTAAAAGGTATTTATAATTCAACTAAAGCAGTATCCAAATTTATGATGAAACAAAGATCAGGTAGAATTGTAAATATGGCATCAGTTGTTGGTTTAACTGGTAATGCTGGTCAAGCAAATTATGCTGCTGCAAAAGCTGGAGTGATTGGTTTTTCTAAATCAATGGCAAAAGAATTAGCATCACGTGGGATTACTGTTAATACGGTAGCACCAGGATTTATTGAAACTGATATGACGGCAGTTTTAGCCGATCAAGTAAAAGAAGAATTAGTATCAAGAATTCCACTGGCTAGATTGGGAAATGCTAAGGATGTAGCAAATGCTGTTATGTTCTTAGTTTCCGACGAAGCATCTTACATTACTGGACAGACATTAAATGTTGATGGCGGGATGGTAATGTAAATATAAATTATTAGTTTTTGGGGGGGAGGTGAACAACATGTCAACATTTGAAAAAGTTAGGGAAATCGTAGTGGAACAACTTGGCGTTGAAGCTGATGACGTTTCTATTGATTCTACATTTATTGACGATTTAGGAGCAGATTCTCTTGATATTGTTGAATTGATAATGGCTTTTGAAGAGGAATTTAGTGTTGAAATTCCTGATGAAGTAGCTGAAAAAATTAAAACTGTAAAAGATACTGTAACCTACATAGACCAAAACAAATAAGTTTAAGTCTTACTGTATTGAAAGTCCCGTGAATTTTTTGCGGGACTTTCTAAAGGTAATGCGTATTGATTGGAGGAGTATTCTTGAAACTTCCAGAACTAAAAATTGGTACAAAGGTTGCAACAGTACCTATTATTCAAGGTGGTATGGCAATACGTTTATCAACAGCCCGCTTAGCTGCTGCTGTTGCTGAATCTGGTGGTATTGGACTTATCGCTGCATCTGGCATGACTATGGATGAATTACGTCATGAAATAAGATTGGCAAGATCGCTGACAAAAGGCGTTATAGGAATAAATGTTATGGTTGCAGCAAGAAAATTTAGTGAAATCGTTAAGACAGCAATCAGTGAAGGTATTGATTTAGTGGTAGCTGGTGCTGGGTTTTCACGTGATATGTTTGGATTAGGTAAGGAGTCTAATACTCCTATTGTACCTATTGTCTCTTCAGTAAAATTAGCAAAAATATCACAAGCACTCGGAGCGTCGGCGGTTATCGTTGAGGGAAAAGAAGCTGGTGGTCATTTAGGTACTGATCAATCGATAAAATCGTTAATTCCTGGAATTAGAGAAGCAGTAAAAATACCGGTTATTGCTGCTGGTGGGGTTATGTCAGGCAGTGATATTGTTGAACTTATAAAACTTGGCGCGAATGGTGTACAAATGGGTACTAGATTTGCAGCTAGTGAAGAATCTAATGCAGCTCCAGCTTTAAAAGAATTTTACTTAAAAGCAAAAGCTGAAGATGTTGTTGTAATAAATAGTCCTGTGGGACTTCCTGGTCGTGCAGTACGTAATCCTTTTGCTGAGAAAATAATAGAAGGTAATTCGCCAATTGATTCATGTGACGCATGCTTAAAACATTGTAAGCAAAATTTTTGTATCATAAAAGCATTAATTCGTGCGCAACAGGGTGATGTTGAAAATGGTTTGGTGTTTACGGGCGAATACATTCATAAGATAAAAGAAATATTACCTGTTAAAGAAATATTTGCTAGACTTCAAGCAGAAGTTGAAGCAATAAATTAGGTGAGGTGCTTCGGGTGAAAAATAGAGTAGTTATTACAGGGATTGGTGCAATTACGCCTATAGGGATAGGTAAAGATGCATTTTGGAACTCTCTTTTAGAAGGAAAATCTGGTATTGATAAAATTACGCGCTTTGATGCAACTGAATACACAGCTCAAGTTGCTGGTGAAGTACGTGATTTTGATCCTACAGAATATATTGATAAAAAAGAAGCAAAAAGAATGGATAGATTTACACAATTTGCAGTTGCTGCTACGAAGTTAGCATTTGAAGATGCAAAAATGGATTTAGATAAAGAAGATCGTGATCGTATCGGTGTTATGATTGGTACAGGAATCGGCGGTATTGAGACATTACATAATCAATACACTACTCTTTTTGATAAGGGGCCAGGTCGTGTTAGTCCATTTTTTATTCCGATGATGATTGGAAATATGGCAACGGGACAAACTTCTATTATATTTAACTTGAATGGTCCAAGTAGTTGTGTTGTAACAGCATGTGCTACTGGTACGAATTCTATTGGTGATGCTTTTAAGCTTATTCAATATGGTGAAGCTGACGTTATGGTAGCTGGGGGAACTGAAGCTTGTATTTCTCCTGCCGCTGTAGCTGGTTTTTGTGCGATGAAGGCACTTTGTAGCGATTACAATGATGAACCACAAAAAGCTTCTCGTCCATTTGATAAAAACCGTGGTGGTTTTGTTATGGGAGAAGGCTCGGGTGTTGTTATTTTGGAAAGCTTAGAACATGCAGTGGAACGTGGTGCATACATTTATGCAGAGGTTGTTGGATATGGCTCTAATTCTGATGCTTATCATATTACATCTCCATCACCAGGCGGAGTGCAAGCTGCAAAATGTATGGAAAAAGCATTAAAAGATGCTGATTTAAAACCTGAAAATATTGATTATATTAACGCACATGGGACTTCAACACATTTAAATGATTTGACAGAAACTGCAGCAATTAAATCTTTATTTGGTAAACATGCATATGAATTATCAGTAAGTTCTATCAAATCTATGACAGGACATTTGCTTGGAGCTGCTGGTGGAATCGAATGTATTGCTACAGCATTAACCATTGATAATAATATTATGCCTCCGACAATTAATTATACTGAGCCTGATGAAGAATTAGATTTAGATTATGTGCCTAATAAAGCTCGTGAAAAAGTCGTAAATGCTGCTTTATCAAATTCATTAGGATTTGGTGGCCATAATGCATGTCTCATTTTAAAGAAATACGTTAAATAAAATGAGCACGCAAAAAGGGTTTAATAAAGATAGACAATTAGCTTTATTTGAAGTTGCTAAAGAATTAGGTGTTGTATTTAACGATTGGAATTTACTCCACCAAGCACTTACGCATACTTCCTATGCAAATGAAGCTAAAAAATCACATATTCTTCATAATGAGCGGTTAGAGTTTTTAGGCGATGCTGTTCTTGAATTAGTAATTAGTACGTATTTATTTCAGCACTTTGTGAATCTTCCTGAAGGAGAGTTAACGAAAGCAAGAGCATCTATTGTATGTGAAGGTACTTTAGCAAGACGCGCAGCAGTGTTAAATATGGGTAGCTATCTTTTATTTGGTAAAGGTGAATTAGCAACTGGTGGTAGAGAGCGTGCTTCTATATTAGCAGATGCTTTTGAAGCTATTATTGGGGCAATCTATTTAGATCATGGTATTGAACAGGCTACTAATTTTATATTAATTCAGTTACATGATGATTTATTAAGTATAAAAAATGGAAATTATATTCAGGATTATAAAACATTATTACAAGAAGTTGTCCAAAAAAGTAATGATAATAAGATTAGCTATGAAATAATATCTGAAAGTGGCCCAGATCATAATAAGATTTTTCATATTGCGGTACTCATAAACCATGAACAGTTTGGCAGTGGTTTAGGAAAAAGCAAAAAGGAAGCTGAACAAAATTCAGCAAAAGAAGCTTTAATAAAATTAAATAAATTAAGTGATTGAAAAAATGGGTGACGTAGGGGTCATCCATTTTTATTATGAGGTTATTATGAAAAATTATATTATTCCTATTTTTATACCGCATTATGGCTGTCAACATCAATGTGTATTTTGTAATCAACATAAAATTACTGGTATGCAAACGAATGTTACTCTAGAATTTATTAATCAAACAATAAATCGGCATTTAAGTCTAATTAATCAAGAACGTCACATTGAGGTTGCTTTTTATGGAGGAAGCTTTACTGCATTAAATATAAAAAAACAGATTGAATTATTAACGCCGGTCTATCAATTTTTGAAAGATGATAGAATTCATGCGATCCGAGTTTCTACTAGACCTGATTGTATAAATAAAGAAGTTGTGGATAATCTTTTGAATTATGGTGTTAGTACAATTGAATTAGGAGTACAGTCCTTGGACGATCAAGTTTTAGCTGCTTCACAGAGAGGGCATGACCGGAAAAGTGTTTTTACCGCGATTCATTGTATACGGCAGACCAAGCTGAGACTTGGTATTCAACTAATGCCTGGATTACCTAAAGACAGTTTATTACGGATCATGCAGACAGTTTCTCAAACGATAAAACTTAAACCAGATTTTGTTCGAATTTACCCTACTTTAGTTTTAGTAAACACAAGTTTAGCTACATTGTTTTATGAAAAGAAATATACGCCGTTGTCATTAGATATTGCAGTTAAATATTGTGCTAGCATGAAATTGGTATTCGAGAGGAACCATATCCCTGTTATTCGCGTAGGCCTTCAAGCAACGGAGGCTTTAGACGGTAATGAAATCGTAATTGCAGGACCATATCATCCGGCTTTTGGTGAAATGGTTGATATTTATTTGTTTCATATCATGGTTTCTCAGTTATTTGAAAAATTGGATATAAAAGATAAACAAGTGATTATACATCATCATTTTAAAGATACATCTAAAATACGTGGAATGAAAAATGCAAATACTACTTCCTGGTATCGCACCTTTCAACCGAAAAATATTGTATTTAAGCAAGATTCGACGAAGATAGGGCAAATTGAAATTGAATTTAATGGACAACAATATAATTTGAATCTTAATATAATAAGTAATATTTAGCTTGCATTAAGAATAATTTAAAACAAAGTTCTTATCCCAAAGGAGGTTATACTTAATGGAAGTACTAAAAGTATCTGCACAATCAAATGCAAAAGCAGTAGCTGGTGCGTTATCTGCGGTATTGAGAGAAAGAGGTAGTGTTGAAATACAGGCAGTTGGTGCTGGCGCAGTCAATCAAACCATAAAATCAATAGCCATCGCGCGTGGCTTTGTAGCACCAAATGGAGTTAATTTAATTACGGTACCTGCTTTTTCTGAAATTATAATTGATGGGGAAGAAAGAACGGCAATTCGTTTTATTGTAGAGCCACGTTAAAGTTTAATCGTTTACTATTTTGCTCATATAACCCAATTTAGTGTATAATTATATTAAATGTTTAGTAAACAATAGGTTGGTGAGTATTTTTGCAATTACAAAAGTTAGAAGCATATGGATTTAAATCTTTTGCCGATAAATTAGAAATTCAATTTGACAGGGGAATTACAGCAATTGTTGGTCCGAATGGTAGTGGTAAAAGTAATATCACAGATGCAATAAAATGGGTTTTAGGTGAACAAAATGTAAGAAACTTGCGTGGCGTAAAGACGGAAGATATTATCTTTTCTGGTAGTAGTACACGTAGAGCATTAGGAATAGCGGAGGTTTCTTTAACTTTTAATAATAGCGATAGACAATTAGCTTTGGATTTTAAAGAAGTTATTGTAACGCGAAGGATTTTTCGCTCGGGTGAGAGTGAATATTATATCAATAAAGCACAATGTAGATTAAAAGATATCCATGAATTATTTGCTGATACTGGTTTAGGTAGAGATGCTTTAAGTGTGATAAGCCAAAATAAAATTGATCAGGTTCTTAATAGTAAACCAGAAGAACGTAGGGTTTTATTTGAAGAGGCGGCCGGTATTACGAAGTATCGCAATCGAAAACGTGAGGCACTTCGAAAGTTGGATGATACGGAACAAAATATTTTACGTGTTTCAGATATTCTTTCAGAAATAGAAAACCAGTTAGAGCCATTATCGGAAAGTGCAATAAAAACGAAAAAATATAATGAGCTTAATGAACAGTTTCGCAGGTCAAAACTAACTGTTTTGATGAATAATTTTGATAAATATAATGAATTTTTAAACAATAGCAAGAAACAAAAAAGCCTTGCTATTCAGGATGATCAAGATATAAGTACACAATTAAATTTGCAAGAAGTAGTAAAAGAACAATTAAATAATGAACTTGTTGAAGTTGAAAAGTCACTACAGTTATTGGTTGAAAAAAATAATGAACTTAGTGTGAAAATTGAAAAGAATAATAGTGATATTGCTGTTTGTCAAGAAAGAATAAGACAGGGTGAAGAAAATAAGATTAGGTTTAGATCTGATATTGAAAATACAGAGAAAAAGTATAGTGATACTGAAGTTAAGTTAAATAAAGTACAGGGGAATTTAATTCAGTTTAAACAAGAATCAGACGAAGTTGAAAGATTTTTATTGAAGCAAACGGAAATTGAACAGGAATTCATAGTAAAGATTAAAAATACGGAAGATGAAATTACGAAGATAAAAGAAAAGTCTTTCGTTCAGATGCAAAATATAGTGAATGAGACAAATAAGCTAAATGTTTTAAAAAGGGATATAGATAAATTAAAAGAGTCTATTTCTTCTTTAGATAGCGAAAAAAAATCGTATGGTCTGCAAATTGAAAAGGAACAATTTAATTTTACTAAAATTAAAAATGATTTAGCTAGTATTGTTTTGGAAATTCAGAAAAGTGATAAGATAAGAGAAGAATTCATATTAAAAATACAAGAACTTACAGATCAGATAAAAAAAGTTGATTTAAAAATCAATACATCATTACAATTATTAAATGAAGCTAAAACTAGATTGCGTTTTTTAGATGGAATGCAAAAAGAATATGAAGGTTTTGGAAAGGCAACAAAAACCATATTAAAAAATAATTTTTCATGGAATGCGGGAGTTTGTGGAGCAGTTGCAGAGATTATTTCTGTACCAGATCGATTTATTACGGCTATAGAAATCGCACTTGGTGGTAATTTACAAAATGTTGTTACAGAGAATGATTCTATTGCAAAGCAAGCGATTGCTTATTTAAAAAAAGAAAGATTGGGCCGAGTTACTTTTTTACCATTGAATACAATTGTTACGGGAACAAAATTTCAAAATGATAAGAGTATTGTTGATTTTGAGGGATTTATAGGATATGCGGATCAGCTGGTGAGTTGTGAGCCTAAATATAAAAAAATAATAGAGCATTTGCTTTCAAGAACAATTGTTGTTACAAATATTGACGTTGCAGTTGAATTAGCAAAAAAACAAAGTTTTAAGGTAAGAATTGTAACATTAGAAGGTGAATTACTTAATCCGGGGGGTTCTATGACTGGTGGAAGTGGTACTCGGCGTGAAGCCAGCTTTTTAAATAGAGCAAGCGAGATTGAAAATGTAAAGAAAAAAATAGTAGAAGTAGAACAAAATTTAGAACAATATCAATCAGAAAAAATATCATGGGAAGTTAATCTAGAGCAAGTTCAACGAAAGGTGCTTGCTATTAATGATAAGCAGCAAGCATACCAAGTAAAACAAGCAGAACTGAGAGTGTATAGTGAAAAATCTAAGCTAGAATTAGAACGGAATAAAACTTTATTAGCAAATTTAAATCAACAGTTCAGCTTAAACGAAGCTGAACTTAGTAAAATGCAATCTGATAGTTTAAGGACAGAAGAAAATATTAATGCATTACAAAATTTAGATGTTGAGCAAAAAGCAGATGATGAAAATGCAGTACGATTATTGAAAAATTTAAATGTAGAAAAAAATAAGGTAGTAGAAAAATTGGTTGATGTAAAAATTAAAAGTAAAATGTTACAGCAACAAATTTTACAAAATCAAGAACTCAGTCAAACACTACATAATGAATTGAAACAATATCGGCAAGATTCTATAAATTTGCAAAATGATTTTGATAAAATGCAACATAATTTGCATAGTATAGAGATGCAATTAACGGCAATAGATACTTTAAATTTACAGTTTAGAGAGTTAAAAAGCATTGCCGAAAAAGACTATAATAATTTTCATATGATAAAACTTGATAAGTTAGCCAAAATACAAGAGAATGATAAAGAAATAAGAGAATTGCGCAAGAAAAATTATGAATTACAAAATAGAATTCATCAAATTGATATTCTATATACAAAATATCAATTTGAAGTAGACAATTGTATGGAGCAATTAGAAAAAACATATTTGTTGTCTGTTGAAGAGGCTAATGCAGCAAAGTTAAATGAAAATAATGATACTTTAAATAAGCAAATTAAAATATTAGAAATGAATATGACTGCCTTAGGGAATATTAATCCAAATGCGATTCAAGAATATGAAGCATTAAATGAAAGATATCATTTTATGCAAAAACAAGCGAATGATTTAATTGTTGCAAAAGAATATTTAGATGGCATCATAAAAGAAATTGATATTACAATGTCAAAACAATTTAGTGAGGCATTTTCACGTATCAATGAATTTTTTGGGGATATTTTTGTTAAATTATTTGGTGGTGGACAAGCTAAATTAGAGTTGCTAAATGATACTAAAAGTGTTCTTGAGGCAGGAATAGAGATTAGTGTGCAACCACCTGACAAGAAATTGCAAAGCTTATCGGTACTGTCTGGTGGAGAAAGGGCTTTAACAGTCATTGCTTTATTATTTGCTTTTCTAAGTTTTAAACCAGCACCTTTTAGCGTAGTGGATGAAATTGACGCCCCATTAGATGAAGCGAATGTAGATCGATTTGGTTCATTTTTAAAAGAGTTTGCTCAAAATACACAATTTATCGTGGTAACTCATCGTAAAGGGACGATGCAGGTGGCTGATGTTATGCATGGCGTTACCGTTGAAGATTCAGGAGTTTCAAAAGTAATCTCAGTAAAATTAGAAGATGAAATTAGTTAGTACTTATTGGAGGGTATATTTATGGGTTTTTTTGATAAATTAAAAAAAGGATTAGAAACAACAAGAAAGAACTTTACTGAAAAAATTGAACAAATTATTGTTGGTTATGCAAAGATTGACGATGAATTTTTAGATGAGTTAGAAGAAGCTCTCATAATGGCCGATGTAGGAGTAAAGACATCGACAAGGCTGATGGAAGAAATTAGTAAAGGAATTAAAAGCAAAGAAATCAAAGTGCCAGAAGATTTAAAACCATTTTTGCAGGAGAAGATAAGTGCGATTTTGAATGAGGGTGAAGATACAAGTGTTGTTGCAGAAAATCCTCCGACTGTTGTTATTGTTGTAGGGGTTAATGGTGTTGGTAAAACGACGACAATTGGTAAGCTTGGTAACTATTACAAGGAACAAGGTAAGACTGTTATGCTAGCGGCAGCTGATACATTTCGTGCGGCAGCAATTGATCAGTTAGAAATATGGGGCCAAAGAATTCACGTGGATGTAATTAAGCATTCAGAAGGATCAGATCCAGCAGCAGTCGCGTTTGATGCGGTGCAAGCAGCGAAAGCGAGAAAAGTAGATATACTCATAATTGATACTGCAGGACGCTTACATACTAAATCTAATCTTATGGAAGAATTGAAAAAAATTAGTCGTGTTATAAAACGTGAAATACCAGATGCACCACATGAAACGTTATTGGTATTAGATGCAACCACAGGTCAAAATGCGATTAATCAAGCTGAATTATTTTCAAAAGCAGCGCCAGTTTCAGGTGTTGTTTTGACTAAATTAGATGGTACTGCTAAAGGTGGCGTTGTTATTGGCATTAAATCGGAACTAAAAATGCCGGTTAAATGGATTGGTATTGGTGAAGGTGTAAATGACCTTCGTCCGTTTAATGCAAGTGATTTTGCAAAAGCTTTGTTTAATGAAAATTAAAAAATCTTGACATGGTGAAATCTCTTATGTATAATAATCAAGTCAAGTAAATTACCTTGTCAGGTATTTGCTGTATAGTGACAGTGATGGGTGATTAATTATGTTAGATAAATTATTAAAAATCAGTGTGCTATTTGACTTTTATGGTGCACTACTTACAGAAAAACAACAACATTGTCTTGAAATGCATTTTTTAAGTGATTTATCTTTATCAGAAATCGCAGATCAATTTGGGGTTTCACGTCAAGCTATTTATGATATTATTCATAGATCTGAACAGGTTCTAGAAGAGTATGAAAAAAAACTTGGTTTGGTAGAACGTTATCAACGTGAGAAACAAGAGATACAAGCAATTTATGATGCTGTTGATAAATTACCAGCAAGTTTACATGATAGAGCTGAGATAAAAGACGTATTAATAAAACTTTCCAAGTTAATTGGTAAGACCGAGGAGGCAGAACATGATTTTTGAAGGTTTAGCCGATAAGCTACAACAGACTTTCAAAAAGTTGCGTGGTCATGGTAAATTAACAGAAGATGATGTAAATGAGGCAATGCGCGAAGTGCGTATGGCACTTTTAGAAGCAGATGTTAATTTTAAAGTCGTAAAAGATTTTATTGCTAAGATTAAAGAACGTGCAATTGGACAAGATGTTTTAGAAACGCTTACGCCGGCACAAGTTGTAATAAAGATTGTAAATGATGAGTTAACCACTTTGATGGGTGGAACACAAAGTCGTATTAATATTTCGTCAAGACCACCGACAGTAATTATGTTGGTAGGTTTACAAGGTGCTGGGAAAACTACTTCAGCAGGTAAACTTGCGTTATCATTAAAAAAACAAAGTAAGCGACCGTTATTAGTGGCCGCAGATATTTATCGCCCAGCAGCGATAAAACAATTGCAAGTATTGGGACAGCAGTTAGATATTCCTGTTTTTACTTTACCAGAAGGAACGAGCCCTGTTACAATTGCTCAAAAAGCGATTGAACAAGCAAATGCGCATGCGAATGATATTGTGATTATTGATACAGCTGGTCGCCTTCATATTAATGAAGAATTGATGCAAGAACTGAAGTCAATTAAGCAAAGCGTTAAGCCACATGAGATTTTACTTGTAGTAGATGCTATGACTGGTCAAGATGCAGTAAATGTTGCAGAAAGCTTTAATGCAGATCTTGGACTTGATGGTGTTGTTTTAACAAAACTTGATGGTGATGCTCGTGGCGGGGCAGCGCTTTCAGTAAAAGCAGTTACTGGTTGTCCGATTAAATTTGTTGGTATGGGTGAAAAACTAGAAGCTTTAGAACCATTTCATCCAGATCGTATGGCCTCTCGTATTTTAGGAATGGGTGATGTATTGAGCTTGATTGAAAAAGCTCAGTCGACATTCGATATAGAACAAGCACAAGCAATGGAAAAGAAATTTCGTAAGGATGATTTTACATTAGATGATTTTCTTGCGCAAATGCAACAAGTGAGAAAACTTGGTTCTATGGAACAAATTCTAAATATGCTTCCTGGTATGGGAGATTTAAAGAAAAAACTTGGTGATGTTGAGTTTGATGAAAAAGAATTAAAACATATTGAAGCAATTATTTATTCAATGACACCTAAAGAACGTCGTGATATTAATATTATCAATGGTAGTAGACGTAAGCGTATTGCTTTAGGTAGTGGTACGAGGGTACAAGATGTGAATAAATTATTAAAACAATTTGCAGAAGCCAAGAAAATGATTAAGAAAATGAAGGGTTTACAAAAAAGTGGCAAAGGTTTTGGCGGTTTTAAGTTACCTTTTATGAAATAATTTTCTTAAAATTTATAAAGGAGGTGAATTTTTCATGGCAGTTAAAATTCGTTTAAATCGTATGGGTGCAAAAAAGAGCCCATTTTATCGTGTGGTTGTAGCTGATTCTCGTTCTCCACGTGATGGTCGTTTTATTGAAATTTTAGGACATTATGATTCCACTAAAGAACCTGCTATCATCAAAATTGATGAAGAGAAGGCTATTGAATGGATGAGTAAAGGTGCTCAACCTACTGATACTGTTAAATCTTTATTTAGCAAACAAGGTATTATGGCTAAATGGGATGAAGCAAAACGCACGAAGAAAGAGGCGTAATTAACGATGAAAGAAATTGTTGAAGTTATCGCCAAAGCTTTAGTACAAAATCCAGAGCAAGTTATTGTAAATGAAACAGAAAGTAATAATATTACTGTTTGTGAATTACATGTTGCTCCAGACGACATGGGCAAAGTAATCGGTAAGCAAGGACGTATTGCTAAAGCTTTACGTACCGTTGTAAAAGCGGCTTCTACCCGTGAAAATAAAAAAGTAATAGTTGAAATTATTTAAACTATGCGGCAACAAACCTCTTATTGTATAAGTAGGGAGTATTGCCGCTACTTGTTTATCATAAATACAAGTGTAAAATATAATTTGATAAAATAATTTAAAGGTGGTTTTAAAACATGGAAAGCATAACTTTAAAATGTCCAATTACGATTAAAGCTAAAGTTACTGAAAATTTAAAAAAACAGTTATCTACTGAAATTCAAGAAAACATTCAAAAAGCCGATCTTGAATTACAACAGATTGAATTTCATGCAAAACGTATTATGGCTGAACAGGCTAAGCAAGATGCGCAAGGTTTGGTTGGGTTAAGACATCAAGTAGAAGGTGAAAAACAAAAACGTCTTGAATTAAAAAATCATCTATTAGAAAAATTAAAAGAAACTGCCCAATTAGAAATTGGCTCTGAAATTGTTCAAGGAACATTAGAACGTATTGTTGAAATTAAAGTTGGGGATGAATTGCCACAATTACTAAATGCTGAGATTCTTTTAGAGGACGGCAAAGTATTGGCTTTTCGCAGCTAATTATGCAGAAAGTTATTATTGGTAGAATTGGTGCCCCGCACGGCGTGCGGGGTGAAGTTCGTATTGTTCCCTTAACAGATTTTCCTGATAGATTTTCAAATTTAAAGAGGATATTTATAGATGAACAGACAAAATTAGAAATTCAAAATGTAAAATATAATAAGCAATTTATTATATTAAAATTTAAAGGAATTGATAATCGTAATGATATTGAGCCGTTAAAAGGTAAATTAATTAAAGTGGATCGTAAAGATGTTCCACCATTAGCACCTGGTGAGTATTATAGTTTTGATATTATTGGACTAGACGTTTATAATGAAAAAAATGAGGGCCTTGGTAAAATCGAACAAATATTAAAAACAGGTAGCAATGATGTTTATGTAGCAAATTATGCTGGAAAACAAACGTTGATTCCTGCGTTGAAAAAAGTTGTTACCAATATAGATCTTGAAGTTGGTAGAATGGATATTATACTTCAAGAAGAGATGGAATAGTTATGCGGATTGACATAGTTTCTTTATTTCCAGATATGTTTACAGGACCTTTTGGTTGTAGCATTATTAAGCGTGCAATTGATGGGGGATTATTGGATATCAATGTTGTAAATCCACGTCAATTTGCATATGATAAGCACCAGATGGTGGACGATTATCCTTTTGGTGGGGGAGAAGGTATGGTGTTAAAACCAGAACCAATATTTCGTGCGGTTGAGCATATAGAAAAAAATACCAGTATTTCAAACAAAAGAATTATTTTAATGTGTCCGAGCGGTAGGCCATTTTCACAAGAAAAGGCAAGAAAACTGGCCACTTATGATCAATTGATTTTTGTTTGTGGACATTATGAGGGATTTGATGCTAGAATTTCAAATCATCTAGTAGATGAGGCTATTTCTATTGGTGATTATGTCTTAACTGGTGGTGAGCTTGCGGCAATGGTAATTGTCGATGCTACAGCAAGAATGCTCCCTGGAGTACTTGGATCTGAGCATTCTGCACCGACAGATTCCTTTTATAATGGATTATTGGAACATCCACAATATACGAGGCCTCGTGATTTTAATGGGTTGGTTGTTCCAGAAATTTTATTATCAGGTAACCATGCAAAAATTGAAACATGGCGCCAAAAGGAGTCTCTGAAAAATACTTTGATAAACAGACCTGACTTAATTGATCGTCTTGAATTAAGTGATAAACAATATCAGTTGTTAAAAGAAATAAAAGAGGAGCTTGGAGGAAAATAAGTATGCCAGCAGCATATATTGGATTAGTGCACTATCCTATCTATAATAAGCATAATCAGATTGTGACCACCGCTTTGACTAACTTTGATATTCATGATATAGCTCGAACTGCGCGCACCTATAATATCAAACAGTATTTTATTATTCATCCTTTAGAGAACCAAGCTAAACTTGCAAATGACGTAATTGATTATTGGCAAAATGGTTATGGTGGGAAGCATCATCCAGATCGCAAAGAAGCATTTAGTATTTTAAATTTGGTCAAAAATATTGAAGCTGCTGTAAAAGAAATTGAAGAAATTGAAGGAAAGACTCCATTTATTGTTACGACAGATGCTAGAACCTACCCTAATACTGTTTCTTATTCTGACTTAAGAGAAAAAATTGCGACTGAGGATCGACCATATCTTATTTTATTTGGCACAGGCTGGGGCATCGAAAATGAAGTAATGCGTAATTTTGATTATATTCTTGAACCTATTTATGGACCCGGCGATTATAATCATTTACCTGTTCGAGCAGCAGTTGCGATTATATTAGATAGATTGCTTAGTGAAAAATGGTGGAGTAAATAAGATTATTACAGAAATTTTAATAAATAATTGAATTTCTTATAAATATATGATATAATTTCTAAATGTATATGGACGGTCCTCTGAGTAAGTAATTTGCCATGAACGTCTCAAATAAGGAGGAACTATATTAATGAACATTATTCAAGCTTTAGAACAAGAACAACTTCGCACAGACATTCCTGAATTTATTCCTGGAGACACTGTACGTGTACACGTAAAAGTTGTCGAAGGTACTCGTGAACGTATTCAGATGTTTGAAGGTGTGGTAATCACTCGCCAAAGTGGTGGAGTTCGTGAAACTTTCACTGTAAGACGTGTTTCTTATGGTATTGGTGTTGAACGTACATTCCCAGTACATTCACCTAGACTTGAAAAAATTGAAGTTATACGTAGAGGCGTTGTACGTCGTGCGAAACTTTATTACCTTCGTAATCTTACAGGTAAAGCTGCTCGTATTAAAGAAAGACGTTAGTAGTATAATAGGGACTGTTTCAGTCCCTATTCTTTATTTAAGCAGGAGGCCATTAAATGAGTAAAGAATCTCTTGGTGAAGAAATAAAAGATTGGGTCGTGTCTATACTAGTAGCAGTTGTGCTAGCATTTTTCATTAGATATTTTATAGTTGAGTTATATTTAGTTGAAGGACCATCTATGCGGCCAACTCTAGTTAGTCAGGAGCGTCTGGTGGTTAATAAATTTATTTATCGTTTTAAAGCACCAGAAAAAGGTGAAGTTTTAGTATTTCGTTATCCGAAAGATCCTAGTAGGGATTTCATAAAAAGAGTAATTGCTGTACCTGGGGATACAATTGAAATCAAAGATGGTAGAGTTTTTGTAAATCAACAATTACTAAATGAACCCTATATTCTTGATAAAACAAGAGGATCTTATCCATTATCAACAGTGCCTGAAGGACATATTTTTGTTATGGGTGATAATAGAAATAATTCAGAAGATAGTCGTTTTAAAGATGTTGGGTTCGTTCCTTATGATTTAATCAAAGGTAAGGCAATGATGGTATTTTGGCCATTTGATAATTTAAAAACATTACCATGAGTATGTAATCGGGACGCTAGTATATAATATATTATGTTTATATGCTGGCGTTTCCTTATATTATGAAGAAAATAAAGAGGTAAAAATGGACGAAAATATAAATATAAATTGGTTCCCCGGACATATGGCAAAAGCGCAACGGATGATTAAGGAACACTTAAAATTGGTCGATGTGGTTATTGAATTGTTAGATGCAAGAATTCCTTATAGTAGTGCTAATCCATCTATAAAGGATATTATTGTGGATAAACCACGTATTATTGCTTTGAATAAGGCTGATTTAGCTGATCCCAAATTGACTGAACAATGGATTGCTAAGTTCCGTAATCAGAATATACAAGTGGTTGCAATTGATTCTATGAGTGGTAAAGGAACAAAAGCACTTGTAAGTAAAGTTGAGCAGTTAGCTAAAGATAAAATTAATAAGTTAGTAAATAAAGGTGTAAATGCTAGAGCTGCCCGTGCGATGATTTTAGGAATTCCTAATGTCGGAAAATCTTCTCTGATTAATCGTTTACTTGGTACAGCAACTGTCAAGACGGCAGATAAACCTGGGGTTACACGTGGTAAGCAATGGATTAAAATTAGTAAAAACCTAGAACTTTTAGATACTCCAGGAGTATTATGGCCGAAATTTCAAGATATTGAAGTCGGATTAAAATTGGCGTTTACCGGTGCAATTAATGATGAAGTTTATGATATGGAAAAGGTCATGAATGCTTTTTTGAGAATAATGCGTGATGAGTATCCTGAACGATTAATTGAACGATACAATTTAAAAGAAGAATTACCTCAGGATAGTATTGAAATCTTAGAAATGATTGGCGCAAAACGTGGTTGCTTACGTAGTGGTGGGATTGTTGACCATGAAAAAGTAAGGCGCATTGTTCTAAATGAATTTAGAGCTAGTAAATTAGGCTTGATTACTTTAGATAAAATAATAGACTAAATGCGATGAAAGGCTGATGAGGTAGTAAGATCCTTATCAGTCTTTATTTCTTTTAACAGGTTTTTTTTATGTAATAACGAATATATGAATTTAATAAGGATTTTTGGAGTGAGTTTTATATGGATAGTAGAAATTTAACGGTTACACAAATTAAAGAAATACTAATGAAAAAAAATAATTGTAAAGAACAAATCAATATATTTCGAAATGACACACGAACTGCTGTAGTACGTTTAATGAAAAAATGGGATAAAGAACAATGCGAATTAGATCGTGTGCAAAAATTATATTGCAACGAATATGAATTTTATCAAAAAGGGTATGACCTCGTTGCGGGAGTAGACGAAGCTGGTCGAGGCCCTTTGGCAGGGCCTGTTGTTGTTGCTGCTGTCATTTTACCGCTAGGTTTTCATATACCTAAGATTAATGATTCAAAAAAATTATCAGCAAAATTGCGTGAAGAAATTTATAATTGTATTATTAAAAGTGCAGTTTCTATTGAAAGAGCAATTATCAATGAGCAAATCATTGATGAAATTAATATTTATCAGGCTACTGTAAAAGGAATGTATATGGTGATTAATGGATTAAATCCATCTCCTAAAGCTGTTTTAATAGATGCGGTACCACTAGAACAATTAACAATTCCTTCGCTATCTTTGATTAAAGGCGATGCGATTAGTGCGTCAATTGCAGCAGCTTCTATTATTGCAAAAGTAGAACGTGATCAAATTATGAATGAGCTAGATGAGAAGTATCCTATGTACGGCTTTTCTCAGCATAAAGGATATGGGACGGCTCAACATATTGAAGCAATTCGTAAATATGGACCATGTCCAGTACATAGAAAAACTTTTGAACCAATAAAATCGTGGAGGGATTAAACTATGCCAATGAATACTGTTACGACAACACCGAATATTAGTCAAGTCGATAGAAGCAATCCTACGATTACTACAAATACAAAGGTTACGAATGATTCTAGTGCACCATTTCAACCACAAACCCAAGTTAACATTGAAAGTTCAATAAAAGATATGTTAACGATCTTATCTAAGACTGTAATTGGGAAAGAAGTTCCTGTACAAGAAATGCCTGTCGAATTGCAAAAGTTAGTGAATGATATATTGCAAAACGCTTTTTCTTTAGATAATTCATTAGCACAAGGTTTAAGCAATGTTTTACAAGGGCAGAAAGCTAGTGTTGATCAGTTAAATTTATTATCAAAATTATTAGCACAGCTTAGTATGGAATTATCTACAAACGGATTAAATAACTTATCAGATACATTAAAAACTTTTTTCGCAAATACAAAATTACTTGATGGACAAGAGGGAGCAATATTAGATAGCACGGCATTAAATAAGATAGCACTACAATTATTAGATGGAAAAGCAATTGAAAATATGCCTGAAGTATTACAAGTATTATTAACTCAAACTAATAAAAGTTCTACTATAATACAATCACAACAATCTAATAATATGAATTTTCTAAAACAATTAATCAAACAATTTATGCCCAGTCCACAAGAAAATCAGGCTTATACTAATCAAAATTATAAAACTTTTAATACAAGTGAAACAGGCATTAATGCAAATAATAATATGGTAAATTCTGATGCTAATAAAAAAAATAATACTATACTAAATAGTAATACAATAAATTCTAATATACAAAAAAATAATACAAACCAAACTATTACAAATAATACTACTAATAATACAGAAACAAATTCAGATGGCACACAAAATAATGCACCCATTGCTCAAGAAGCAACAAATATAAAAGATAATCCGTTAAGCAAAATGGTCACAACAGATCAAACTACAATGCAAGCAAGTTCTAAGGAGCAAAGTTCAGAAGCTTTAATGAAATTGCAAGATGGTAATTTGAATATTGTTAGTCAAAATAATAGCGATAACTCTGGCGGCACAAAAGATTTAAACAATAGTAGTCAAAATGGACAAAACAATGTTGCAAATCATAATTCTGTAGAAAATGGCCAACAAAATCAACAAAATAAAATGAGTCTACCAATCCAAAATACAGCTATAACTATGCAAATAATTAAAAATTTAGCAAATCAAATGGTGAATACGAAAAATTTATCGATGGAAGAATTTGGGATGTTAAAAAATTTTGTAAATGACAAACAGCAGGTCCTTAATGAAAGTGAAGTGAAGAATTTACAAAACTTACTTAAGATGAGTGAGGAAAATTTGCCAACAATCATTCGACAAGCTGCCATAAAAAGAAATTTACCTGATTTACCTAAATTATGGTCTTTTGTGCAGTTATGTGATTTAGCGCAAGTGGCAGATTTGCCAGCAAATAAATTAAAGAATGCTAGTAAAAATATTAGTGATTTTACATCTCTGCTAAAAGAATCAATGCAAAATGAAAATGAAGTCAATGGTAACCAACGGTCTATGTCCTTTATGACACCATTGTATTTAGGAGATAATAAACATTGCTATCCTACATATATTCATATATATAATCAGACAGATGAAGGAAGAGATGCATATGAAAAGCAAAAAGAAACGTGGTTTAGAATTTGCTTGTTAACAGAAAATCTTGGGGCAGTTGAAATGGTATTTAGGTTATATGAACAGTCAAAATTAAATTTAAGAGTTACTTTTTCGGATAATGAAGCAGTGCAATCTTTTAATGAATATATGCCAGAAATCCAAGCGGCTTTTAAGGAAATGCCATTAGATTTAACTGACGTAAAAGTTAACGTGATAGGTGAATAAAATGAATAAAGAAGACGTAAATAAACAAAAAAAACAAGCTGTAGCATTGCAATATAATGAAGAAAATGTTGCACCACGAGTTATTGCAAAAGGCAAAGGCTATGTTGCAGAAAACATATTGAATGCGGCAAAAAAAAATTCAGTACCTATTTATCAAAATAAAACATTAACGAGTATGCTTATGGCTGTTGATATTGATCGTGAAATACCACCTGAGTTATATACAGCTGTTGCTGAAATATTGGCATATGTTTACCGTATGGACCAAAAAACGAAAAAATTTCCTAGAATTGGTCTTTAAATGCTAAAAAAGGAATAATTTATAGAAGGAAGTTTTCTTTTTTTATTGAATATGAAAAATAAGTAATTTTGTTATATTGGAGTGTTGAGTTTGAATAATAAATTACTGGGGGATTTGGGGGAAGAGATTGCAGCGGCTTATTTAGGGTCTAAAGGATATACTATTAAAAAGCAAAACTATAAAGTAAAAGTAGGGGAAATTGATATTATCGCTAGTCGTAAAAATATGCTTGTTTTTATTGAGGTTAAGACTAGGCGAAGTATCGCCTACGGTTATCCTGCACAGGCCGTTGATCAGCATAAGCAATTAAAAATTATTCAAACTGCACAATTTTATTTAACGAGAACAAATCAATATGATAAAATTTGTCGATTTGATGTAATTGAAATATATTATAATAGCGAAACAGATTATAATATTAATCATATAAAAAATGCTTTTGAATTTTAGCAAATAGTAATAAAAGGAGCTAGTAATGCGCGTTATTATAGGAATTACAGGGGCTAGCGGTTCTATTTATGGAATTAGATTAATTGAGGTATTAAAAGAAAATCAGTGTGAGGTACATGCTGTGGTTACTAAAAGCGGGTGGCAAGTACTTCAATATGAATGTGGAATTACAAGAGAAATTTTAAAAGAAAAAGTAGATTTATTACATGATATAGATAATATAGCCGCATCCATCGCTAGTGGATCTTTTAAAAATGATGCGATGGTTGTTGTACCATGTTCAATGAAGACACTTGCAAGTATTGCGCATGGAATATCAGATAATTTGTTAAGCCGTGCAGCAGATGTTACGCTGAAAGAAAGTCGACAGCTAATTGTTGTACCGAGGGAAACACCACTAAATGCAATTCACTTGGAAAATATGTTGAAACTGGCAAAATTAGGGGTAAAAATTATACCGGCTTGTCCAGGTTTTTATCATAAACCTCAAAATATACAAGATATTATAGATATGCTTGTAGGAAAAATTTGTGATAGTCTTCATGTTGAACATACTCTATTTGAACGGTGGCAAGGAAACATCTAATTGGAGGTCGCTAATTATGTTTGCACAAACATTTGGTTCAACTACAATGGGGGTTAATGGATTTTTAATTCATGTTGAAGTAGATATTACGAATGGATTACCTGGTTTCGAGATTGTCGGGTTGCCAGATACGGCGGTTAGAGAATCTAGAGAGCGGGTAAGAGCTGCAATTAAAAATTCTGGGTATAAATTTCCAACGCGTAAGACGACTATTAATCTTGCGCCTGCTGATATAAAGAAAGATAGCTCTGGATTGGATTTACCAATAGCGGTAGGTGTCTTATTGGCGAATGGGATTATTCCGCAAGAATTATCAGAGAAAAGTATGTTTGTAGGCGAGTTATCTTTAGAAGGAAGATTAAGAGGTATTCACGGTGTATTACCAATGGCAATTCATTGCTTAGAAAAAGGAATAAAAAATATTTTTGTAGCGCCAGAAAATGCAAACGAAGCTTTGCTTGTAGATGGCTTAATTGTTTATGCTCCCAATACGCTTGAGGAGCTTATTTCTTTTTTAAAGGGTGAAAAAGATTTAGTAGCTGCAAAAAAAGATGATATTTTAAAAGAAGAACCAAATTTTGAAGAAGATTTTTCTGAAGTGCAAGGTCAATTTATTGCAAAACGTGCATTGGAAATTGCCGCTGCCGGAGGACATAATGTAATCATGACAGGTCCGCCTGGCTCTGGAAAAACGATGTTAGCTAAAAGGGTGAGTTCTATTTTACCTACGATGTCTAAACAAGAGGCTCTAGAAGTTACTAAAATTTATAGTGTTGCAGGGATATTAAAGCAAAATATAGGGATGATTACAAATCGACAATTCCGTAGTCCACACCATACAATTTCTGTTCCAGGTATGATTGGCGGTGGAGGTGGAATACCAAAACCTGGGGAAGTGACATTAAGTCATAATGGTGTATTATTTTTAGATGAATTACCTGAGTTTAGCAAATCAGCATTGGAAGTTTTAAGACAACCTTTAGAAGATGGATTTGTTACAATTGCTCGAGTAAATGCATCAATTTCTTATCCTGCCAAAATTATGCTAATTTGTTCTAGAAATCCATGTCCGTGTGGCTATTTGGGTGACAATTTGAAGCCTTGTTCTTGCACACCGAATGAAATTAAACGTTATACAAAGAAAATATCTGGTCCCTTATTAGATCGAATTGATATTCATATTACAGTTCCTCGTTTAGAATATAATGAAATGGTCGGAATAAAACCTTCAGAAAGTTCTAGTGTTATTCGGAAACGTGTAGAGGATGCAAGACAGATTCAAATTGAAAGATTAAGTAGATATAATATATTTTGCAATGCGCAAATGAAGCATAGGCATATAAAAAAAACTTGTGTCTTAACAACAATGGCGCAAAGTATTTTAGAACAAGTATTTACGAAAATGGGTCTATCTGCAAGAAGCTATGATCGTATTATTAAAGTGGCGAGAACAATTGCTGATTTAGATCATTCTGAAATGATTACTGATCGTCATGTAGCAGAAGCAGTGCAACTACGTAGTAATATAAATAATGCATTATGATAAAAAAATTAATTTTCCCGAAGATGTTTGTACCCACTTTATTTGATATACCATTGCTTGAATTGAAAGAAAAAGGAATTGAAGCTATTATTTTTGATCTCGATAATACGATTATTGCATGGGAGTGTAGAGAGGTTGAAACAGAAATTATATTATGGATGAATAATTTAAAAAAATATGGTTTTGATTGTTGTATCGTATCAAATAATTTGACAGATCGAGTAGGTAATATTGCAAAAATATTAAATGTTGCTTATGTTTCAAAAGGATATAAACCATTAAGTTTTGGGTTTAGAAATGCATTAAATCGTTTTGCATTGAAACCTTCACAAGTCGCTGTTGTCGGCGATCAGATCTTTACAGATATACTTGGCGGAAATTTCTTAAAGCTATATACAATATTAGTAAGGCCATTAAGTACGCAGGAATTTATAGGAACAAAAGTTGTGAGAATTATTGAAAAGTTAATATTGAAAAATTTTAAAGTATAAAGAAAAGGCGGTTTAAAGTATGTTAACAAAATGTACTCTACAACTTACAAATTCTTTTAAAAATGCAAAGAACTTTTGGCAGAAATTTATTAATGGAGAAGAAAAGTTAGTTAAACAAAGTACTGTAGAATTCCAATTATGTATTGATGTATATCCATCAAGTAATATTATGAAAAAAGCCTTAAAAGGGGCTTTAGTGTGTAAAGACTAAGATGAATGAACGAAAAAGCTTAAATGATACTTCAGTTGTAAATATTGTTGATACTGTGATTAGCCAAGCGCTAAAAGCACGTGCAAGTGATATCCATATTGAGCCGACTGATCATTATTTACGAATTCGGTTTCGTGTTGATGGAGAATTAATGGAGTTTTTTTCTTGTGATATGAAGCTTCATCCATCAATAGTTTCTCGCCTAAAAATTATGAGTGATTTAGATATTGCGGAAAAACGTTTACCTCAAGACGGTAGAGTAAAATATGAAGGGGATAATAGAGAAATAGATTTTAGAATATCGACTATGCCTACGATTTTAGGAGAAAAGATAGTAATTAGAGTTTTAGATAAAAAGTTAATGGCGATTGATATTCAAAAGTTAGGTTTTTCAGAAGAGTTTTTTGAAAAATATGTGGCATTATATAAAAAACCATATGGAATGGTGCTCATCACCGGGCCGACAGGATCAGGAAAGTCTACTACACTATACGCAACATTAGCGGAGCTTAATAAGATAAATAAAAATATTATCACCATTGAGGATCCTGTTGAATATAGAATAGATGGCATAAATCAAATTCAGATAAATACAAAAATTGGGTTATCTTTTTCCAAAACATTGCGATCAATTTTGCGTCAAGATCCGAATGTGATTATGCTTGGAGAAATTCGCGATAGTGAAACTGCAAGCATAGCTGTTCGGGCTGCACAAACTGGACATTTAGTATTTAGTACGTTACATACAAATAATGCAATTGGTGCAATCACTAGGCTCGTTGATATAGGTATTGAACCTTTTCTAGTTTCATCTTCAGTATTGGGGATTGTTGCACAGCGTTTAGTAAGATTAATTTGTACAGAATGTAAAGAAGCATACAAGCCTGATAAAGAGTCAGAAGATGTAAAAATATTAGGGCAGTATGCAACTCCAGATACTATTTTATATAGGGGGCGAGGATGTTCTAAGTGTAACTATACTGGTTATTATGGACAAACTGCTATCCATGAAATTTTACCAATAACAAAAGAACTGCGGGATAATATTAACCGTAGGACATCTATTGAACAGTTGAAAAGAATAGCGATAAAAGAGGGCATGGTCAGTATGCAACAAGATGGTATTCAAAAAGTTCTTCAAGGATATACAACAATACAAGAAATTATGAGGTTATCTTATGAAGAAGGATGATAAAGATCTATATATAGATAAACTGCTTAAAGAAGCTATTCTAAAAAAAGCTTCAGATTTGCACATTACTGTTGGTGTGCAACCTGCTTTTAGAATTGATGGTCAATTATGTTTTTCTGAGTATGATAAATTAAACTCTAATGATACTACAAAGTTATTTGAATCAATTTCAACACTAAAACAGCAAAGTACGTTGGAGGAATTGGGCGAAATCGATTTTTCTTATTTTTTAGCTGAATATGGACGTTTTAGAGTAAATGCTTTTAAACAACGTGGAATGGTAGCTATGGTAATAAGAATAATTCCTAACGATATTCCAACACTGAAAGATGGTAAATACCCTGCAGTCTTAAGAACTCTATCACTGAAAAAGAATGGATTAGTGCTCATCACCGGACCGGCTGGCTCAGGCAAATCTACGACAGTTGCTGCCATGATCGATTTAATTAATCAATCACAAGCATTACATATTATAACAATGGAAGACCCTATTGAATACCTGCATAGACATCAAAAAAGTATCATTCATCAACGTGAAATTTATACAGATTCGAAATCCTTTAGCAATTCTTTAAGAGGTGCCTTGAGAGAAGATCCAGATGTAATTTTTATAGGTGAGATGCGAGACCTAGAGACAATGTCAATAGCAATTACTGCTGCGGAGACTGGACATTTGGTTTTTGCAACATTGCATACACCTGATGCAATTCAAACAGTGGATAGAATTATTGATGCTTTTCCACATTATCAACAGCAACAAATAAGAAGTCAATTATCTATGACATTACGAGGTATTATTTCTCAACAATTATTGCCTAAAAAAGATCATTCCGGTAGGATTGCCTTGTTTGAAATTATGATTGTTACACCAGCAATTAGGAATATAATTCGAGAAGGAAAAACACCACAAATTATGTCGCACATACAAACAGGTGTTGCTTTAGGTATGCAGAGTTTTGATATGGCACTACAAACACTCTTAAGGCAAAACTTAATAACAAAAGGTATTGCTTTAGATTATGCTAGTGATCAAAAAAATATTTAATTAAATTGTTAGAATGAAAAGCTTTTATCGAATGGAGTTTTTTTATGGCAAAGACCTTTTCATATAAAGCGAAAAATAGAAATGGAAATATACTGCAGGACACAATGACCGCAGAAACAAAAGGAGATGTTGCAGCTTACATTAGCGAACAAGGATATTATGTTACTGAAATCGTTGAAGTAACGAAAGTGCAAGATATTTATAAAGAAATATTAAGAATACGTGGGGTTCAGTATACAGAAATTGTTATATTTTGTCGTCAGTTGTCAATTATGATTAGTTCTGGGCTTTCATTAATAGCAACATTTCGTATATTGATTGCTCAGACTAATAATTTCATTTTGAAAGATATTTTACAAGATATCTTTCAAAAGATAGAGCAAGGAAAAAATTTAACAGAGGCGTTAAGCATTTATCCTAATGTTTTTCCTAATATTGTATTACATATGGTTTCTGCTGGAGAAGTTGGTGGAGTTCTTGATGAAATTTTAAATAAACTAGCAATATATTTAGAAAATGATTACAAAGTAAAAGAAAAAATAAAATCTGCAATGATCTATCCTGTAATCGTTTTACTACTTGCTATTTGTGTTCTAGTTTTTGTTCTACTTTTTGTAATGCCAAACTTTGTAAAAATGTATGAAAATATAAATTTGCAGCTACCTATGCCAACACAAATACTATTGCAAGTTAGTGCTTTTATACAAAACTATGGATATTTTATTTTTGGAGGGATTTTATTTTCTGGAATAATCTTATTTAAAATATATAAGATTCAAATTTATAGACGATTTATAGATCAATTTTTATTGGAACTACCTGTAATCGGCAAAATAATTAACAAAATTGCTATTGTGAGGTTTAGTCGAACGTTAGAAATTTTACTGCGCGCTGGTATACCTATTGTTAATGCTTTGGATGTTACTAAGAATATTAGTGGAAATTTTGTGTTAAACAATTTATTAACATTAGCACAGGATAATATTAAAGAAGGTTTTTCTTTATCTAGTTCTTTAAATAAGAGTAAGTTTTTTTCTGAAATGGTGATACAAATGATCGCAGTAGGAGAAGAGGCAGGAAGCTTAGATATTGTATTACATAAGATTGCTGATTATTATGAAGAAGATGTAGATAGCTCTATTATGAAAATGAATAGTTTATTAGAACCATTTTTGATAACGATATTGGGAATTATTGTAGGCGGGATTGTTGTTTCAATCGCTTTACCGATGTTTGATATTGTAAATAATGTTTATATTTAATTTTTATTAATGCAATAAAAAATTTACCAGAAGGGGATTTTTATCATGATAAAATTTGAAAATAATACAAATCAAAAAGGTTTTACTTTAGTAGAGTTAATGGTAGTTATTGCAATCTTAGGTGTCTTATCATCAATCGCAATTCCCAAATTTACAGAGACAACAATTGGCGTAAATACCGCTAAAATTCAAGCAGATTTACGGACTATTGATTCAGCATCTGTTATTTACCAAACACAGGAAGGTAGTGTTCCTACTACTGTTCAAAGTCTAGTCGATAAAAAATTGTTGCTTGAATTGCCAAAGCCCCCAAAAGGTAAGTGTTATATTAATACGGAATCAAAAGATATACCAGTTGATAATTATACAATAGAAACAAATACTTCAAGTAGTGATACTATCGGACGTGCAAAATTAGGAAGTTATATTGCAAGTGATTTTATAAAAAATAAATAGTTTGGGTGAGTGATAATTTTTACAAGGAGATTAATTAGAATGGATATTATAATTGTTTTTGTTTTTGGATTGCTAATAGGAAGTTTTTTAAATGTTTGCATTTATAGAATTCCTTTAGAAAAATCAATTGTTTATCCTAGATCATCTTGTCTTCAATGCGGAAAAAATTTAACTGTAATTGATTTGATCCCTATAATAAGCTACATTTTTTTAGAAGGAAAATGCCGGTATTGCAAAAATTATATATCAGTGCGTTATGCGAGCATCGAATTATTAACAGCAATTTTATTTATCTTTGCATATATGAATTTAGGAATAAGTATAAAAATGATTCAAACACTTATATTAATTAGTTTTTTAATTATTATTACTTTTATTGACTACGATTATCAATTAATTTTAGATAAGTTATTAATTCCACTAGGAACTATTGGTATTATATTTATTTTCGTAAATTCATTATTATATAATTATGTATTATATAGTAAAATGGCAGATGCATTAATAGGTTCTTTTTTGGGAGGGGGATTATTAGTTATAATTAACTACTTAAGTCGAGGTGGCATCGGATGGGGTGATATAAAGTTTGGATTTGTAATTGGTATATGGCTGGGATGGCAACATACTTTAATAACACTGATGCTAGCCTTTATTTTAGGCGGTATCGTAGGAATCGTGTTAATTGTTTTTAAACTAAAAGAGAAAAAAGATTATATTCCTTTTGGACCATTTCTTTCGTTTGCAATGTTTATTAATTATTTTTATGGTAATCAAATCATTTATCTTTATTTAGAGTGGTTGTTATGAAAAATAAAGGAAGTTCATTAATTGAGATTATATTGGTTGTTGCTATTATAGCGATTGTTTCTTCAGTAGCAATGTCAACCTCGGTTTATTTAAAACAGTACGATTTAGATTCAGCAGCATATCAATTAGCTTCTGATTTAAGATTGGTTCAACAATTATCAATTAATACGTCAATTGTTGAAAATCAACTTTCGAAAGACACTGTCGAACAATTTCCTAAGCTTGCGTTAAAAAGAAGCGATATATGTGGCTATATAATCAGCAGAGGACTTACAACGGTAAAAAGTGTAACGTTCCTATCAAATGTGAAAGTTATAGGGGATTATCAAATGATTTATTTTAATAATAACGGTTATATTAACAAGCCAGTTACGATTAGACTATCTAATGAAAAAAAAAATCGATACGTGATTATTGATAGGGTAGGAAGAATTAGAATTCAATAATTTTAATAATGGTGAAGAGGATTTGGGTATCTATGAATCAAAAGGGCTATTTAATGATCGAAGTTATTATAATGGTTGTGGTTTTGGCGACGATTTCTTCAGCAATTGGTATGTATGTGTTATCACATCAAGCTGTTATGCATGCAAATAATGAAGTCACAGCGACTTTTTTAGCACAAAAACAAATAGAACTTTTAAAAGGAAACGAAAATAGTTTAGAATTTGATTCTTTTGGTGAAAAACAAACAGAATCAGTGAAAGTTGTCCAAAATGGTACAACTTTTATTATAAAAACCAATTTTAAAGATACTCATGAAGCAAGAGAATTAATAAAAGTAGAAGTTCTGGTATCGTGGCAAGAACAAAATAGTGATAAAAATTTAATGTTATCTACATTTTTAATGGAGCCTATAAAATGAATACGACATATAAATTATTCTTACACAATAATAAAGGGTTTTCATTAGTGGAGCTTTTAGTGTCGACCAGTTTAATGCTCCTTCTTTTCAACATCGTTATGAACATATTTTTCTTTATGATGCGTGTATGGTACAATGATAATAAAATGCTAGAATTACAACAAGAAGCAAGATTTTCTGTGGATAGTATAGCCCGTGATATTGCATACGCAAAATCATTTCAAATTTATTCAGATCGATTTGAAATAATAACTGATGTTGATAATAAACCCAATGCTAAGATTGTGTATCAATTAAACCACAATGCTAGCCAATGTAGGTTGATGCGTGATAACCAGCCAGTGACTGGAGAAACTATTGTCGGAAAAATTTCAGTCGAGAATTTTAATATTGAAGCACTTGATACTAAAACAGTATTGATCAAAATGAGTCTCATTGATACAGATACAAAACAAAAATTTACTATTGATACAGCTGCTACAATTTTAAACAAGAAGCAGGAAAACTAGTGTGTAGGTGAACTATATGAATCAAACTGGTTTGGGATTGATATCGTCTATGATTATATTAAGTGTGATTTTATTACTTGGAAGCTGTTTGCTGAAAATTTCAGCGACTGGTTTTGATATAGCTACTTCTTTTTCAGAGGGGGTAAAGGCACAATATATTGCTGAAGCGGGAATTAAGCATGCCATCATAAAATTAAAGAATGATAGTGAGTTTGTAAAAGAAACAGAAAATAAGGCTATTTTGCAGTCAAGTAAGAATGATTTTACTGAGGGACAATATAAGGTTTACATTAATGGAGATGAAAACCAGAGAACTGTTTTATCTATAGGAAAAGTAAATAACTCTAGAAGAAAATTAAGTGTGGTTATTAATTTACCTAACGCTACTAATAATGAATTTAAAATTATTAATTGGAATAATTAATAGTTTAGAAAGGGTGTCAGTATTGTGGAAATTAATAATATTATGGAAGAATTTGTGTTTAAACATTTGGATAAAATGATGAATAGTGACGAGAACATTTGTAAATGTGAAAAATGTCGTATGGATGTCGCTATGTTAGCATTAAATAATTTGAACCCACATTATGTATCTACTGATAAGGGGAATATTTATACTAATATTTCATTATATGAAAAAAGTAATGAAATAGACATTATGTGTGCACTTGGTAGGGCAATTAAAATTGTAGGGGATAATCCTCAGCATGTTGATCAATGATCGCATTATATCATTCATAAAAAAATTTACAGTACCCTTGTATAAAAATATACTAGGAATTGATATCAACAATAATAGCATCAATATTGTTGAACTGAATTTCCAGAAGGAAAAATCAATTTTAACTAATTTTGCGAGCGAATGTCTTTCGAATAAAGGTGATATGGATTTGGCTAATACGATTCAAAATATGCTATCACGCTGTGGTGCTAAAAATAATGCTGCAATTATTGCGATTGATGATTCAAATATTTTTACCCAGAAGCTCGTTTTTCCTATTCTAAATGCAAGAGAGTTAAAAGAAGCTGTAAAATGGGAAATTGATAAGTACGTTCCATATAAAAAAGATACTTACTATTATGATTTTTATATTTTAAATGAAAATTTAAACAGTAGAGATATGGATATTTTAGTCGTAGCGGCAAGTAAAGTGGTTATTGATGAAATTATTGATAGTATGGATAAATTGAATATTAGTATTTTGGCTATTGAAGGAAAAAGCTTTGCATTAGCTAGAACTATATCTGAATCTAATTGTTTGTTGGTGGATATAAATCATAATGGTAGTAAAATTATTGTTTTCCAAAGCTACATAGCTATTATGATACGGGATAGTGAAAGTTCTATGGAAAAAATTATTTCAGAAATTAATCGATCCTTAGAATGGTGTAAAGAGCAAAGTTATCATATTGAAATAAACAAGATCTACCTTAATGGAAAATTGTATATTGTAGATTCATTGGTGCATTCTTTAAAAAATAAAACTATAATGCCAATTGAAGTTATTGATTTTACAAAAGACATTGATATTAAAGAGTCATTTGATACTCAATATTTAAAGGACTTTACTACAGAATTATTAACAGCAATTGGTGTAGGTAAACGTGGTATGGATTTATGATTAAAATTAACTTATTACCACCTGAAAAACGGAATTTAAATTATCTAACCCAAAATGTTATAATTGTAATATTTTTTTTTACTATAATTATATGTTTATCCATATATGTTCAAGGATATATAGAAATTTGTACCTTAGAGGATCAAGTAGAACGTACTAATAAACAATATGGGTTATTAAATAAAACTGTGGAACGTAAAGTAGAAATTGAAGAAAAAAATACTTTATTAGAAAAGAAAAACAACATTTTAATTGATTTATCTAAAAATCGTATCTCAGAGTATGCAATGATGGTTCACTTAAGTAATTTAATTATCGATAATGTGTGGTTAACTGAAGTTTCGTTCAGCAATAGTGAGTTGACTTTAAAAGGGAGCGCAATTGATTATAAAGTTTTAGCAATATTTTTGAAAAAGATTGAGCAAGATCAGTTATTTAAAACCACTTCATTAATAAATTCAGAAACTAAACAAGATTCTATATCAAATAAAAATATTACCGTCTTTGAAATTTTGATCAAATTCAAGGAAGTGTAAGAATGAAAATAGCAGTATTAAAAATAAAATATCAAGTCATATTGTGTATTTTTAGTATTTGTTGTATATTTAGTGCATTCTATATTTTGATTTTAATTCCGCAACAAAATGAAATTGCTGAATTAAAAAATTTAAAACAAGTTAACGATAATAAAATTGAGCTAGTTGAAAAATTTGCTGTTAGTCATCCCGATATTAATGAATATGATCATGAAATACAGGTAAATTTGGATAATGTTAATAAAAAAATTCCTGATAAGTATGATATTAGTAATTTTCTGGCTCAAATAAAACAAATTTCGCAAGTTACTAATGTAGAATTACTACATGTAAAACCTAGAAGCCCAGTTAGTAAAGATAATTATACTTGCATGTTAGTAGATGTTGAAGTAAAGGGAGATTATTTTCAAACGATTAATTTTTTGAAAAAGTTAAAAGAAGTTGAACGTTTTAATAGTGTAAACAAAATGTTAATGCAATCATCCAATGAATTTCTAAAAACTAAGCTTGAAATTAATATTTATTCTTACGGAAAATCAACAGAGGATAATCAAGACCAAATAAGTTTTCAATTTACAGCAAATCCTTAGTAAAATAATTTTGATTATATTATAGTAATTTTAAATGAGGTGTTTATATGTTTCGTTTTTTAACCGCTGGAGAATCACATGGACAATGCTTAACTGCAATCGTAGAGGGACTTCCTGCTGGGATAAAGATAGATCTTGATCTAATTAATAAAGATTTGGCACGTCGGCAACAAGGTTATGGACGTGGTGGCCGTATGCTTATCGAAACTGATAAAGTTGAAATACTATCTGGTGTTCGTTTTGGACAAACACTAGGTGATCCGATTACATTAAAGGTAAAAAATAAAGATTGGGATAATTGGCAAGAACGTATGTCAGTAACTGGCGAATCAGTAGGCCCAGCTGTCACAGCAGCGCGTCCTGGACATGCTGATTTGACAGGGGTTAAAAAATATGAGCGTACAGATATTCGCGATATTTTAGAACGTGCTAGTGCTAGAGAAACAGCAACAAGAGTTGCTGTAGGAGCATTAGCTAAAAATCTACTTAATGCTTGTGGTATTCATATAATTTCGCATGTAACAAATATTGGTGGAGTTACGATTGATAAAACAAAGCTGAATTATGCTTCATTAGAAGAGACAAAATCAGAATTAAATTGTTATGATCCAGTTGCCGAAAGAAAAATGAAAGAGCGTATTGATGATGCAAAAAAAATAGGTGATACATTAGGGGGAACTTTTGAAGTTGTTGTTTCTGGCGTCATGGAAGGCTTAGGAAGTCATATTCAATGGGATCGTCGTTTAGATGCACGCTTGGCAGCTGTTATGATGTCCATTCAAGCAATTAAAGGCGTTGAGATTGGTGAAGGTTTTGAATATGCAAATTTATTAGGTAGTAAAGCGCATGACGAAATTTTTATTGATGAAGACAAACAGCATTATCGCAAAACCAATCATGCTGGTGGAATAGAAGGCGGAATGAGCAATGGAGAGGTAATCGTCGTAAGAGCTGCGATGAAGCCTATCCCAACATTGATGAAGCCATTAGCATCTGTTGACATAGCAACCCAAAAGGCAGTATTAGCGAATACTGAACGTAGTGATGTATGTGCAGTTTCAGCGGCTTCTGTTGTAGGTGAGGCTATGGTAGCTATTGTTTTGGCAGAAGCAATATTAGAAAAGTTTGGTGGAGACAGTATTGGCGACTTATTAGCTGCAATTAAGCATTATACTAATAGGATTAATAATGGGTGATTTATATGCGAAATATTGTTTTAATTGGTTTTATGGGAACAGGAAAAACAAGTACGGGGAAATTACTGGCAAATCGATTGGGTTATTTTTTTATTGATACTGATAATAAAATTGAAATAGATAATAAAATTAGCATTAATGATATGTTTGCTCAATATGGTGAAAAATATTTTCGTAATAAAGAAGCAGAAACGATTCATAAGGTTGCAGAGTATCATAATGCGGTAATTTCTACGGGCGGTGGTGTTGTATTAAACGAAGATAATATGATAGCACTGAGACAAAATGGTATTATAATTACACTGAAGGCTTCTATTGATGTAATTTTAGAACGTACTGGTAGAAGGAAAAATACAAGACCGTTATTAAAAGAAGATGGGCGACAAATAATTGTTGACTTGTTAGAAACTAGAGACGCCTTATATCAAAGAGCTGATCTAATTATTAATACTAGTGAACTATCTCCGTTACAGGTTACAGATGAAATTATTAAATTTATTAGAAAGGTTGATGAGTTGCGTGCGTAATGTAACGGTGAACTTAGCAGAGACAAGTTATGATATTATCATTGGTGAATCCGCTTTAAATCAATTAAAAGATATTGTAAATAAATTTAGTTTCTCAGAGACAGCATTAGTTGTTTGTGATATTAATGTTGCTAAATTATATGGTGCTAAAGTGACTGATATTTTAAAAAAATTAGGTCTGCAAGTAGAACTAGTCACAATAGATGCTGGTGAAAAATCTAAATGTTTCGAAGTGGCACAAGCACTTTATACGAAAGCAATTACATTAGGCTTAGATAGAAAATCTGTAATTTTTGCTCTTGGTGGTGGTGTTGTTGGTGATTTAACAGGTTTTGTTGCAGCGACTTATTTAAGAGGTGTACCTTTTGTACAAATTCCAACAAGCTTACTTGCACAAGTTGATTCAAGCGTTGGTGGTAAAGTAGCAATTAATCATCCTTTAGGTAAGAATTTAATAGGAGCATTCTATCAACCTAAGGCTGTGGTAATTGATTTAGATGTTTTAAAGAGCTTACCAAAACGTGAAATTTATACGGGTCTTGCCGAAATTATTAAATATGGTATTATTTCTGATGCGGATTTTTTCAATTACCTTGATGTAAATGCTGATGAAATTCTTTCTTTAGAATTAGGTGCATTAACGCATGTTATTGCGCGTTCTTGCGAAATAAAAGCAGATATCGTAAGCAAGGATGAAAAGGAGCAATCTCTCAGAATTATTCTAAATTTTGGTCATACAATGGCGCATGCGATTGAAAGTGATACTGGTTATATGAAGTATAATCATGGTGAAGCTGTTGCAATAGGAATGTATGGTGCTGCATTGCTAAGCCATCGTTTGGGATTAATAGAAATTGAGTTAGTTGAAAAAGTAGCAGCTATTATAAAAAAATTTCATTTGCCAATTAAAGCAACAGATTGCTCCGTAGAACGTATGTTTAAAATACTATTTCGTGATAAAAAAGTGGAAAATGGAAAAATTAAATGGGTATTAATGAATAGTATTGGTAATGTTGTAGTACAGAATAATGTACCGGATAATTTAGTAAGAGAAGTATTACAAGAAATTGTTGAATAGATATTAAGACAAGCATTGTGTAAATAATACTTGCTTATTCAGTAATGAAATGTTACTATCTAATAGATAAATAATATAATAGGTTAAGCAGTCTTTGGGGCAAGGTGAAAAAGAGTATTCTTTTAATTCCTTACCGGCGGTATAGCCCGCGAGCCGTTAGGCAGATCTGGTTAAATTCCAGAGCCGACAGTATAGTCTGGATGAAAAAAGGCGTAGCTTGTAGAGATATTTTCTTATTGCTATAGGTTTTATTTTAAATTTAAAAGACTGTTGAAAAGTGTATGCTTTTTGATAGTCTTTTTCTATTTTGGCAATGATAAGCGGGAGGAATGTTCATGCACGAAGTGTATATGAAACAAGCTTTAACTATTGCTCATTATGCGTTGGGAAGAACGAGTCCCAATCCGTTGGTTGGTGCTGTTATTGTACGTGATGGAAGAATTGTTGGTCAAGGGTGGCATCGAAAGGCAGGAACTCCGCATGCGGAAGTACATGCTTTGCGCCAAGCTGGGGAGTTGGCTGCAGGTGCGACTATTTATGTAACTTTAGAGCCTTGTTCACATTATGGACGGACTCCACCTTGTAGCCAAGCGATAATTGATGCGGGAATTAAAAAGGTTGTTGTTGCAATGACTGATCCTAATCCTTTAGTTGCAGGAACTGGTTTGAAAATCTTAAGAGAAGCTGGGATTGAAGTTATCGAAGGTATTTTAACTGAAGAAGCAATTCGTTTGAATGAAGTTTTTCTGAAATGGATTACAACAAAAATACCATTTGTTGTTTTGAAAACAGCAATGACTTTAGATGGAAAAATCGCAACCTCTTCAGGAGAATCCAAATGGATTACAAATGATACTTCTCGAAAACTGGTACATGAATTGCGAGATATTTATGATAGTATTTTAGTTGGCATTGGTACAGTTTTGGCTGATAATCCTAGTTTAACAACACGATTAGAACAAGGTGGGAAGAATCCTATTCGTATTGTAGTTGATAGTATGGCAAGAACACCGTTGACAGCTGCTGTTATTGATCAATCAGCACCAACTATTATAGCGGTTACCGATAAAGCTCCTAGTGCTAGAATCGAAGCGTTAAAGAAAAAAGGTATTGAAGTTGTGGTGGTAGCATCTAAAAATAATCAAGTTGATTTGCACAGCTTATTTGTAGTATTAGGAGAAAAAAAGATAAGCAGTGTCTTTGTCGAAGGCGGGGCAACGATCAATGAAATGTTGTTAAAAGAAAATTTAGTAGATAAAGTGCATGTCTTTATTGCACCTAAAATAATCGGGGGAAAGACAGCTCCGACACCAATCGGTGGTCAAGGAATTACAGCTTTAAAAGATGCTTGTATGCTTAAAAATGTGACAACAAAGATTATTGATGGTGATATTTTAATAACGGCATATATATCTAGTAAGGAGAATTGATATGTTTACTGGAATCGTGGAGGAACTTGGAAGTATAAAAACTGTTGCTCATAGTACTCGTTCAGTAAAGTTGACAGTAAAAGCAAATAAAATCTTAGAGGATATTAATTTAGGAGATAGTATTGCTGTGAGCGGAACATGTTTAACCGTTGTTGGTTTTAACGATAATGAGTTTACGGCTGATGTTATGCCAGAGACGCTAAAGCGTACAGCACTTGCAGATATAAAGTCTGGTGATTTTGTTAATTTAGAACGTGCGCTGAGTCTTAATACGCGGTTAGGCGGGCATATTGTTAGTGGACATGTGGATGGCGTTGGCGAAATTGTCAGTATGGATAAAGATGATAATGCAGTAATCATAAAAATTAAAGTGAATGAATCATTAGCGAAGTATGTAATAGAAAAAGGATCTGTTACTATTGATGGAATTAGCTTAACCGTAGTTAAATGTGGAAATACATGGTTTAGTGTTTCTATTATTCCACATACTGCGAGTGCTACAACACTAGCAATAAAAAAGCCAGGTGATTTTGTAAATATTGAAAATGATATCATTGGAAAATATGTAGAGCGATTGTTAGGTTTTCAAGCCACAAATGATTTGAATAGCAAAAAAAATAATTTATCAATGGATTTTCTTAAAGAAAATGGCTTTTAAAGGAGTTTTTTAGGTGAAATTTAATACAATAGAGGAAGCTATCGAGGATATTAGAGAAGGAAAGATTATTGTTGTTGTTGACGATGAAGATCGTGAAAATGAAGGCGATTTAATCATGGCGGCGGATAAAGTAACGCCGGAAGCGATTAATTTTATGGCTATGCATGGACGTGGTCTAATCTGTATGCCAATTCATGGCGAACGTTTGGACAATTTAGCGATTGGAGCTATGGTTGCCAATAACACAGATGCGCATGGAACTGCTTTTACAGTATCTGTTGATGCTTATGACACAACTACAGGAATATCAGCGTTTGAGAGGGCTCATACAATAAAGACAATTTTAGATGTGAATGCAAAATCAAGTAGTTTACGTCGCCCTGGACATGTTTTTCCATTGCGTTCAGTTGAAGGTGGCGTTCTAAGAAGAACTGGTCATACTGAAGCTGCTGTCGATATGGCAATGCTAGCAGGATTGACACCTGCTGGTGTCATATGTGAAATTATGAATGAAGATGGATCAATGGCGCGCGTGCCTGATTTAATCCAATTTGTAAAAAAACATGATCTGAAAATTATTACAATTGCAGATTTGATTAAATATCGCAAAAATAATGAAAAGTTTATTATTCGCGGTGCAGAAACTAAATTGCCGAGTAAATATGGTCAATTTAAGATGATTGCTTATGAAAATAAATTGGATGATAAATGTCATGTTGCCATTGTGAAAGGAAATGTTAAAGACAAAGAAAATGTTTTGGTTCGTGTACATTCGGAATGTTTAACTGGTGATGCTTTTGGTTCGCTACGTTGCGATTGTGGAGATCAGTTAGCAGCAGCTCTAGAACGTATTGAGGCTGAAGGTGAAGGTGTCGTTCTTTACATGCGTCAAGAAGGCCGTGGTATTGGCCTTGCAAATAAGCTTCGTGCATATGCATTACAGGATGAGGGTAAGGATACTGTTGAGGCAAACGTTTTATTAGGTTTTGCTCCGGATTTGCGTGATTATGGAATTGGGGCACAGATTCTAGCGGATTTAGGCTTGAGTAGCATTCGTCTTTTAACCAACAATCCAGCTAAAAGAGCAGGGCTTGAAGGGTATGGATTAAAAATTATTGCTAGAGTTCCTTTGGAAGTGAAAGCAAATAAATTTAATAAAAAATATTTATCCGTAAAGAAAATAAAAATGGGTCACATATTAAAAGAAGATTAGGGGGAATTTAAAATGGCAAATATTATTGAAGGTAAATTGATTGCAGAAGGTTTAAAAGTTGGTATCGTTGTTGCACGGTTTAATGAATTTATTACAAGCAAATTATTAAGTGGTGCATTAGATGGTCTCATTAGACATGGTGCGAATGAAGCAGATATAGATGTTGCTTGGGTTCCAGGGGCCTATGAAATTCCAATGATTGCGCAGAAAATGACAGCTAGTAAAAAATATGATGCTGTTATTTGTTTAGGAGCAGTCATCCGAGGATCAACTTCACATTATGATTATGTATGTAATGAAGTTGCAAAAGGTGTTGCACAAGTTGGACTAGCAAGTGGAATCCCAACTATTTTTGGTGTAGTTACGACAGAAAATATTGAACAGGCAATTGAACGTGCTGGGACAAAAGTTGGTAATAAAGGCTATGATAGTGCGATGTCTGCGATTGAAATGGCTAATTTAATAAAGAATCTATAATAAAAAAGCAAATAGAGTGTTCTTTCAATTGTAAAAAATTATAGAGTCGAAATTTTGATGTGGATACAGAAAAAGTATTGATATCATTGGGGTTATAAATCAACAATGTAATAAATTCATAAAACGAGACAGTATGTATTACATAATGGGCTACATACTGTCTCAAAATTATTTTATATATTAAAAGGAGCAAGATATGCAAGACCATTTAATAAAAGCTACAGCTGATGGAATTCGCGTCTTTGCTGCAGTTACAACAAATTTGGTTGAAGAAGCAAGCAAAAGACATCATTGTTTTCCAATTGCTACAGCAGCATTAGGTAGGACGATGACGGGGGCTCTGTTACTAGCGGCAAATTTAAAAACAAGCGAATGTGTTACTTTAAAGATTGCAGGGCATGGAAAATTAGGCCAAATTGTTGCGGATGCAAATTCGAAAGGTATTGTTCGGGGATATGTAGATAATCCACAAATAGATTTACCTTTGAATAATGGTAAATTAGCAGTTGGTGAAGCGGTTGGAAAAGGGATGATTTCTTTAACTCGATTTACAGGGTTAAAGCAGCCGTTCACAGGAAGTACAGAGCTGGTAACTGGTGAAATTGCAGAGGATATTACAAACTATTTGTCTATTTCAGAGCAAACTCCATCAAGTGTTGGATTAGGTGTATTAATAGATCCAGATCTTAAGGTATTAGCAGCTGGTGGTTTTTTTATTCAAGCATTACCAAATGTTGAAGATAGTGCAATTGATCTATTAGAAAAAAATCTTCAGACATTGAAGCCGGTATCACAGATGATTCATGAAGGCTTAGATGCTGAAGGAATTATCGCAGAAATTTTTCAAAATATGAAAGTTAATTATTTTGAAAGAACTGACCTTCAATTTCAATGCCAGTGTTCTAAAACAAAAATTGAAAAAGTGTTGATTTGCTTAGGTAAAAAAGATTTATCTTCATTAATTGATGATGGACAAGCAGAAGTGTGTTGTCATTTTTGTGGAGAAAAATATCAATTTACCAAAGAGGAATTAGAAGTAATTTTAGCTTCGTCATAAAGCTGAATAGCTCATAACATAAAAATAAAAGGACTGTAAAAACAGTCCTTTTATTTTTTATGCAATATCATATTGATTAGATTGCGCGTTGAACTTTACCGGAACGTAGGCAACGAGTACAAACGTTTACTCTTTTTACATCACCGTTAACTACAGCACGAACACGTTGGATATTTGGTTTCCAAGTGCGTTTTGTTTTAAGATGGGAGTGACTTACATTGAAGCCGCTAGTTTCACCTTTTGCACAGATTTCACAAACATTTGCCATTTATTCCACCTCCTTTAACGAAGGACAAGATATCCTCATACGTAATACGTGTATTTTATCATAAAAAAGGTATGTATTGCAATGTTTTTTTCTTGATTAGCATGATATCAATGATTTGTTATTTAGCGTTTTTTATCTATAGAGAAAATTCTGTCATAAATATTACTGGTGATTATATGAATTATGATATATTTTATAAATAGAAGGAGTTTGTTTCATAGATATTGAAGCCTTTAAATTTAATATGTAAAAATATATAATGTTTATTGAGGTGAGATATGTGGAAGTTCTTTTAAACCCAAAAGTACAAATATTAAAAGGCGTTGGCTCAGCAAAAAGTTCAGCATTAGCTAGTTTAAATATATTTACGGTTAACGATTTAATAACGCATTATCCAAGACGTTATGAAGATAGAAGTATTGTTAAGAAGGTTATTAACGTTGTTGTAGGTAATTTAGAAACCGTTTCTGGGACAATTATCAATGTTACAGAAAATAATGTGCGGCGAGGGTTAACGATAATAAAAGCTGCTATTAGTGACGAAACTGGATTTATTCAATTGGTGTGGTTTAACCAACCATTTATAAAGAAACAAATTTCTATAGGGAAAAAGATTATTGTTACAGGTAAGGTAAGTTATAATTATGGTCAGTTTACAATGAATAATGTGGAATTCGAAGTCTTAGATGAGCAAGAGCTAGATCATAGAAATAAGATTGTTCCTGTTTATGCTGCGAATGAAGTGATTACACAAAAATTTTTGCGTCAACTAATCAGTGCAGTGCTTACAAAAAAAATGTTTTTTGAAGAAACAATACCTAAAAGTATTTTGGAAGAATATAAATTAATGAGTCGGAGTGAGGCGATTAAAAATATTCATTTCTCGGATAATAATGAGGATTTAGCTAAAGCACGATACCGTTTGGCTTTTGAGGAATTATATTTAATTCAATGTGGATTAGCGATTATGAAAATCAAAAATAAAACTGGTAGTTTAGGAATAAAACATTTATTAAATAGTACATTAAGCAAAGCTGCTTATGATAGAATTCCATTTGAATTAACAAAAGATCAAAAACGGGTGCTTCGAGAAATTACGTTTGATATGGAACGCAAGATTCCCATGCAGCGTTTATTGCAAGGAGATGTTGGTTCTGGAAAAACAATTATTGCTGCATTAGCCTTAGTTAAAACAGTGGAAAATGGTTATCAAGGAGCTCTGATGGTTCCAACAGAAATTTTGGCTGAGCAGCATTATCAAACAATAACAAATTTATTATTACCACTTGGAATTCATGTTGCGCTCTTAAGTGGTAAATTAACAAAGAAGAATCGTGAAAAAATAATAGAACAAATTAAATCAGGTGAAATTAATATCGTGGTTGGTACACATGCATTAATTCAAGAAGATGTGAAATTTAAAAGTATAGGCTTGGTTATTACGGATGAGCAACATCGTTTTGGTGTTCAGCAACGAACTTTATTACAAGAAAAAGGTAATATGCCTGATGTTTTGGTTATGACAGCTACGCCGATACCGCGAACTATGACGCTTACAGTGTACGGAGATCTTGATATTTCAGTTATAAAAGAGTTACCCCCAGGACGAAAGCCAATTAGAACCTTTATTCGGCAATTAGATAAACGGCCTCAAATTTATCAATTTATTTTAGAACAGATCAAAAAAGGTCGACAAGCCTACGTTGTTTGTCCCTTAATTGAAGTCTCTGAAAATATTGATACACAAGCTGCCACAAAATTATTTGAAGAATTAAAAACTGGTATATTTAAAGACGTGGCTTGTGGTTTAATACATGGAAAGTTAGGAAAAAAAGATAAAGAGAAAATCATGACTGATTTTTATAATGGTACGTTAAAACTTTTGGTTGCTACTACAGTTATTGAAGTTGGAGTCAATGTTCCAAATGCTAGTATCATGGTAATTGAAGGAGCAGAAAGATTTGGGTTAGCACAATTACATCAATTAAGAGGGCGAATTGGTAGAGGAGAGTACCAATCTTATTGCATTTTACTTACAGAAAATAAAAGTGAAAACACAAGAGAACGTTTAATGATTATGGAAAAGACACAGGATGGTTTTATTTTAGCAGAAGAAGATTTAAAGCTGCGTGGACCAGGCCAATTCTTTGGTATTAGGCAACATGGTTTGCCCGATTTGAAAATTGCAAATATTCTTAGTGATTTAGATATTTTATTGCAAGCTAGAAAAGCAGCATTAAAAACAGTTGCTGATAAAAATCTACTGCAATTTGTTGAAAAGATATTGTTATCACAATATCTTGAACATTTTAAAGATATTATAAATAATTAAATAAAAAAATGGCGGCTTATGCCGCCAGATATGGGAGAGGAGAAAATTTACAATACTAGTATGAGCAAAAATAATCTGGCTTATACAAGAAAACAAGTTTATTTTTGTTCATATAGTAGACATCCTCTACACATTAATAAAATTACTGTAGTTTGTTATATGATAAATTAATTTAAAGGTGAAAAATTTTATTAAGCAGCAGGGATTTATCTATTTATGGTGAATGATAATTAATATTATAAATAATATATAATATGGGGGTAAGTAATATGCCAATCGTACAAATAGATATGTTAGAAGGACGTACAGTTGAACAACGAAGAGAGCTAGTAAAAAGAGTTACTGAAGCAATAGCAGAAACAGCGAATTGTCCTCAAAGTGCTGTTTCAATTATTATTAGAGAAATGACAACAACGCATTTAGGTCAAGGTGGAAAATTGCGAGCTGATAGTTAATTTCTATTGACACTTTAGGAATCGTTGGTATAAAATTAATGTAAATTAAATAAAAATCCTGTGTAGGGTGGAGTAGAGGTGCGGTCAATAAGAGTACTTTTGGGGAGTTTGGTAACGATGAACGAAAAGGAAAGGGTTGCTCGCCGAAGTGTTGGTAAATACCGTAGTTACTAATGCTGGTTTAATATCTAATAGCTATTAAACTGTCATCAAATATTTGATGGAGTGCTATCTCATGTGGAATAAAATATTTTATTTTATCCTAGTGGTTTCATTTGTTGTAGCCGCCGATGAGAATACGCTCATCGGCTTTTTATTTTTCGATAATAAGGAGGTTGTATTTTGATTAAAGTAGTCGTAAGTGGAGCTTGTGGAAAGATGGGCCGGTCTGTTTTAAATGCAGTTTATCATGATCCAGAATTGGAACTTGTAGGGGCTGTAGATGTTAATAGTGGAGTAGATATTGGAGATTTAATTGGTGTTGCAAATACAGGTATTATTGTGGATGCTGATTTGCAAAATGTAATAAATAATGTAAAACCTGATGTTATGGTTGATTTTACAAGACCAGCTGTTGTTATGGGAAATGTACGTATAGCGTTGGAAAATAGTGTTTGCCCTGTAATTGGTACGACTGGTTTATCAGATGATGATAAAAATGAGATTAATAAACTTTGTAAGGGAAATAATAAGGGAGCATTTATTGCACCAAATTTTGCAATAGGCGCAGTGTTGATGATAAAATTATCAACAGAAGTTGCAAAGTATTTACCAAATGTAGAAATTATCGAACTTCATCACGATCAAAAGTTAGATGCTCCATCGGGGACTGCATTACGCACAGCCGAATTAATCAGTGAAGTACGTGAAAGCATGTCACAAGGTCATCCTGATGAAGTAGAAAAAATTGCTGGTGCTAGAGGTGGCGATTTTGATGGCATCCGTATACATAGTGTGCGTTTACCAGGATATGTGGCGCATCAAGAAGTTATTTTTGGTGGTCTTGGGCAAACTCTAACTATTCGTCATGATTCTATTAATCGTGATTCCTTTATGCCGGGTGTAGTACTTGCTTGTAAGAAAGTTGTTAATTTGGATGGCCTAGTTTGTGGTTTAGAGAATATACTAGATTAATTCAAATTTTAATTTATTTGTATAAGGAGAGTTTTGTATATGACTAAATATAATGTAGCAATTTTAGGTGCAACTGGAGCTGTAGGTCAAGAATTTTTGACTTTAATTGAGGAGCGTAATTTTCCTTTCAATAATCTCAAATTACTTGCTTCGAAACGTTCAGCTGGCAAAATAATTAATTTCATGGGTAAAGACTATGTGGTAGAGGAGGCAACTGAAGAATCATTTAAGGATGTTCAAATTGCGTTATTTGCTGGTGGATCTGCTAGCAAAACATTTGCACCGGCAGCTGTAAAGGCAGGTGCGGTTGTAATTGATAATTCCAGTGCATTTCGCATGGATCCAGAAGTTCCACTCGTTGTTCCTGAAGTAAATCCAGAAGCAATTAGCAAACATAAAGGCATTATTGCAAACCCAAATTGTTCTACAATTATTATGACAATGGCATTAAAACCAATTTATAATAAAGTGAAAATTAAAAGAGTTGTTGTTTCTACCTACCAAGCAGTTTCAGGTGGCGGTAAAGAGGCAATTGAAGAATTAGAAAATCAGGTTAAATCAATTGCTGAGGGAAATCCAGTAGTAGCGAATATTTTACCTGGTGTAAGTCTTCCAAAACATTATCAAATTGCATTTAACTTAATTCCGCAGATTGATGTGTTTAAAGATAATTTATACACTAAAGAAGAAATGAAAATGATTGATGAGACTCATAAAATTATGGACGATTATACTATGGGAATTACAGCAACTACAATTCGTGTTCCTGTATATCGTAGCCATGCAGAATCTATCAATCTTGAATTAGAAAGTGAATTAAGTGTTGAAGAAGCCAAAAAAGCTTTAACTGATTTTGCTGGCGTAATAGTTCAAGATAATCCTGATGAAATGGAGTATCCAATGCCGCTTTATACATCGAGTAAAAATGAAGTATTTGTTGGCCGTATTCGGAAAGATTATTCTATAACTCATGGATTGAATTTATGGGTTGTGGGTGATCAAATTCGCAAAGGTGCAGCTTTAAATGCACTTCAAATTGCGGAATATATGATTGAACATAATATGTTTTGAGGTGTAAATAATGAGGATCATTATCCAAAAGTTTGGTGGAACCTCAGTTGCAACAAGCAATAGTCGTAGTTTAATTGTTAATAAAATACTACAGGCGAGGGAAAAAGGTTTTTTGCCTGTAGTTGTTGTCTCTGCTATGGGACGTAAAGGAGAAAGCTACGCTACTGACACGCTAATTGAATTGGTCAAACATGAAAATCCTATTGTTAAATCGCGAGAATTAGATCAAATTATGTGTTGCGGAGAGATGATTTCTGCAGTTGTTATGGCAGCTTTATTGCAAGCAAATGGGCTTGATGCGGTTATGTTGACTGGGGGGCAGGCAGGTATCATAACAGACTCAAATTTTAATAGTGCACGTATATGTGATATTCATACAGAAAATATGTTTGATTTGCTTACAAAGAATAAAGTTCCGGTAGTTTGTGGTTTCCAAGGAGTTAATAGTAAGGGTGATTTTACAACGCTTGGACGTGGCGGTAGCGATACAACTGCCTCTGCATTAGGTGTAGCACTTGGAGCTGAAATGATAGAAATTTATACTGACGTTGACGGAATTATGACTGCTGATCCACGTCTAGTTAGCAATGCAAAAATATTAGATAGAATAAATTATGGTGAAATTTGTCAAATTGCTCATCAAGGTGCCAAGGTCATTCACCCTAGAGCTGTTGAAATTGCTATGCAGAAAAATATTCCAATGATGATAAAATCTACTTTTTCGGAAGCAGAGGGAACTTTGATTGGTAATTTTACTGACGATTCAAGTAATTCAAATAAAGTGTTTGACAAAGTTGCTACAGGAGTTACTTATTTAACTGATATATGTCAAATAAAAATTTTTAATCTTGATCATTGTGCAAGTGTAAATGTGTTTAAACTTTTAGCAGCAGAAGGAATTAGTGTTGACTTAATTAATGTTTCTCCCGGACAACTGATGTTTACTATTGCACAAAGTTCTATGGCTTTAGTACGAAGTAAATTTGATTCTTTAGGCTATGAAGTTGAATTTGTTGTTGATTGTGCAAAAGTATCTGTTGTTGGTGGTGGAATGAGAGAAGTTCCGGGCGTTATGGCTGATTTTATCGAAGCGCTTTCTGATAATAAAATTGAAATTTTACAAACTGTAGATTCGCACACATCGATATCTTGTTTGGTGGAAAAGAAACATTTGAAAAAATCACTTGAAGCTTTGCATGAGAAATTTCATTTGTCTACTTGATAAATAATTTCAAAGCATTTAATAAATACAACTCATCCTTTAAAGGATGAGTTGTATTTATTAAATGGAAAGTGAGCATAATAAGCTTGAGCAATAATTCTGCTTGTTGTATATAGTTAGATAAGTTATAATGTATATATAAGTGAGCTGAACGGTCGATTCATCATTACTTCTTTTATTTGTACGGTGCGAACTTGATATAAGTAATACTATATATAATTTAATCGGAGGTGTAGTTTTTTTTGACGAAATTACCACAAAAACTTCAAATTATTCCACTCGGTGGATTAGGTGAAATAGGTAAGAATTTAACTGTAATTAGAGTTGGGGACGAAATAATCATTATTGATTGTGGCCTGATGTTTCCTGACGATGATATGCTAGGTATTGATTTGGTTATTCCTGATATTACCTATTTACTAGAAAATCGTGATCTAATAAAAGCGATCGTGTTAACACATGGTCATGAAGATCATATTGGTGCTTTACCATATGTTTTAAAACACATTAATGTCCCTGTGTATGGTACGAAATTAACATTAGGTATTCTAGAAGGTAGATTAAAAGAAAATAATGTAGACTCAAGTAATTTAGTAGCAGTTGATCCTGGCGATATTATCCGTGAAGGGTGTTTTAAAGTTGGGTTTATTCGTGTAAGTCACAGTATTGCTGATGCAGTGGGGTTATATATTAAAACTCCGATTGGTACAATTGTACATACTGGTGATTTCAAATTTGATCAAACTCCAGTTGATGGTAAAGTAACTGACTTTCATAAGTTTGCTGAACTAGGTGATCAAGGTGTATTGGTTTTAATGGCAGATAGTACAAACGCTGAAAGACCTGGGCATACACCTAGTGAAAAGTCGGTTGGTGTTGCTTTTGATGAGGCTTTTTATGCAGCAAGAGAACGTATTATTATAGCTACATTCTCATCCAATGTACATCGTATACAGCAAGCTGTTGATATGGCTTGTAAATATAAACGAAAAGTTGCTGTATTGGGTCGCAGTATGGTTAATGTTGTTAATATTTCATTGGAATTAGGTTATCTACTTATTCCTGAGGGAGTATTAATTGATATTGATGAAATAAATAATTACCCATCTTCAAATGTGGTTATTATTACAACGGGTAGTCAGGGAGAACCGATGTCTGCCTTAACTAGAATGGCGATGTCGGATCATAGAAAAGTTGGTATTGTTCCTGGTGATACAGTTATTATTTCTGCTACGCCGATTCCTGGTAATGAAAAATTGGTTTCGCGTACAATTGACAATTTGTTAAAACAAGGTGCTAATGTTGTATATGAGAAATCTTGTGGCATCCATGTTTCTGGTCATGCTAGCCAAGAAGAATTAAAATTAATGCATAATTTAATTCGTCCGAAATTTTTTATTCCAGTGCATGGTGAATATCGTCATTTGATAAAACATTCTAAATTAGCACAAGAATTAGGAATGTCAAAAGAAAATATTTTTGTCAGTGAAAATGGACAAGTGATGGAATTTTCTCGGGATAAAGGCGCAGTTGTTGGTAAAGTGACAGCTGGAAATGTTCTGGTTGATGGATTAGGGGTCGGTGATGTCGGAAACATTGTTTTACGGGATCGTAGACAACTTTCACAAGATGGCATATTAATTATTGTTGTTACTATGGACAAAGAGCAGGGGTGCGTTGTTGCAGGACCAGATATTGTTTCACGTGGATTTGTTTATGTTCGAGAATCAGAAGAATTAATGCATGAAGCAAGGGAAAAAGTAAAACAGGCTTTAGAAAAATGTGAACTAAACAGTATTACTGAATGGGCTACAATTAAAGCGAATGTTCGTGATACGCTTGGTAAATATTTATATGAACGTACGAGACGTCGTCCGATGATATTACCAATTATTATGGAAGTTTAGTTAAATAAAACCTTTTTAAATTTGAGCGATCAAGTTTAAAAAGGTTTTTTGTATTTTAATTATATTTTTGTCCATACTATTAATGAATTTAAGTAGGAGGGCAATAAATGGATAATTATAAATTGATGTCTCAAATAGAAGTTGAAGAAAGTGAAAAAGATTCCCCAAAAAATTCAATTAATGAAAATGTGAAGGACTTTGGTACTACTGATGTCATAAAAGCAAAATCCAATATACATGTTATGACTATAATTGGGCAAATAGAAGGTCATCTTATTTTGGCGCCTAATAATAAAACAACTAAATATGAACACGTTATGCCACAGTTAGTTGCAATAGAACAAAACCCTGAAGTAGAGGGCGTCATTATATTATTAAATACAGTTGGTGGAGATGTTGAAGCTGGGTTAGCGATATCAGAAATGATTGCGAGCTTATCAAAACCATCAGTATCTGTTGTTCTTGGCGGCGGACACAGTATAGGAGTTCCGATTGCGGTGTCTGCTAGTTATTCTTATATTGTAGAAAGTGCTACTATGACAATTCATCCAATCAGATTAACGGGTATGGTTATTGGCGCGCAAAGTTCATTTGATTATTTAGAAAAAATGCAAGAACGCGTTAGTAACTTTGTTGTTACACATTCTAAAATCAATGAAAAAAAATGGCGTGAATTATTATATAAAACAGGTGAATTATCAAGAGATATTGGCGCCTCGGTTGGCGGAAAAGACGCTGTTCATTATGGCTTAATTGATGAAATTGGTGGGGTATCGCAAGCTATGCACAAACTACAATCGTTGATTGAATTAAAAAAATCAGCGAAAGGAATGAAGCAATAATGTTATTTTGGACGATAATGCCACTTGAAAATCTATTTGAACAGCAGGTTGAACATTTAAAATATAAAGAAATAGAATATAATGGCGTAACGGTAGTAGTAGAAAATATTTCAGAAAAACAATGTAGGATAGTCAGAATTATTAGTAGTTTACCAGAAGATTATATGCTTCCAGAGCTACAGCCGGGTAGCATTTTGAATTATGGCATCTTATAATTCGATATTAATTAAACATTTTATTTAAAGCATTATTTTTAAACATATTTCCTTGCTCAATATAACGGCGAACCATTTTTTCTGATTTATGTCTTGTTTGTTGCATAATCGAACGTTCATCAACACCATGCTGAGCAGCGCTTGTTGCAAAGCCTCTTCGCAAACTATGCCCCGCGAAATCGTTTGAATCTAAACCAGCAAGATCTGCATATTTTTTTACAATTAAAGCGACTGATTTATCAGAGAGCTGTGCGTTACGAAGTTTTTTACTCTTCGTGAAAGGTCTGAAAAGCGGACCTTTTTTTATTTCTGATATAGTAAGCCAGTTTTTTATGGCTATAACTGTACAAAGTTCTGTAGTTTGGCTATATGGTATGGCTATATAATTTCCTTGTCCTAATTGATCGCCTTTTGAATTTTTAATTAAAACAATTAATCCATCTTTAGTGAAAGTTAGATCTTCTTTTAGTATTTGTACTAATTCTGATCGTCTAAAGGCGCCAGAAAAGCCAAGAAAAATTAAAGCTTTATCTCGTACGGCGATAATATCATTTAGGTTGAATAATTTATTTATTTCAGCTAAATCTTCTAATAATAATGGCATTTTACCTTTTTGCATAATACCTTTTTCACGTCTAATTGCATCAACTGCATTTCTTACCATCCCCGAATGCGTTGGATTAATGTCAATGAAACCTGCTGCAATGTGGTTCTCTGAAATTGCACTGAGACGCCTAGACACAGTGTTTGCTTTTGCATGATCGGCCAAGTCGTTAATATAATTCACAATTGTTTCAGGCTCTGCTGGTAATGAATCTAGCTTGTGAAATATACACCAATCATAAAAATCGTTCCAATCTGATTCATATGCCCGCATTGTATTTTTTGATTTTGATTTCTTCATACGAATTTTACTTTTTTCTGATAATTTTTTATTTGTATCTAAATAGTGAGCATCTCTTAAAACAAATTTAGTATTGCTTCTTTCCATAATAAACCTCTGCATTGTATTTATTTATTATTTTATTATACCATATTTTATATTTAATTTAGCTATCATAACTTTATATAGCGTATTAATATTAAATATCTCATAAGGAGACTTGAAAAAGTATTGCAGTTTTAAAAAATATAATCATACAAATCAAAAGAGAAGTATGTATAAATTACATGCTTCTCTTTTGATTATTGACCATAAGATATATTGAAGTTTGTAAAAATAATAGAATACCTATAGCAATTTATACATGAAATATATTTTATCTAATAATATATAGTAATGAAACTGTAAAAAGGGGGAAATATAATGAAAATTATAGTGTTATCAAAAGTATATCGCTATTTAATTGCAAGTAGCTTAATCATTGCGAGTCTATTTTTTGTAGATAATTTATATATTTCTTTAAACGATCAGAAAGATACAGAGCCGATATTTCATGGGAATATAGATCAAAATAAAGTTGCATTTGTATGTAATGTATTTTGGGGAGAAGAATTTTTACCAGATATGTTAAAAACATTAGAAGATAATAATGTGCATATTACTTTTTTTATTGGTGGAACTTGGGCGAAAGATAACCCTGATATTTTAAAAAATATTGTAGAGAAAGGTCATGAAGTAGCAAATCATTCTTATAATCATCCCCATCCTAACACTCTTTCTAAAGATAAAAATAAAGAACAAATCTTAAAAGCAGAAACTATTATACAGCAAATAACAGGGGTAAAAACTTCATTGTATGCGCCTCCATATGGTGAATATAATGATGTTGTTTTAAATGCTGCACAGGAATTAGACTATAAAACTATTATGTGGAGTATTGATACAATAGATTGGAAACGCCCTCCTTCGGAGATTGTTAAGTCTAGGGTTTTGAAAAAAATACATAATGGCGCTATTGTTTTAATGCATCCTACCGAACCTACAAAAAAAGCATTGCCTGAATTATTAAAAGAATTGCGAGAAAAAGGATATATTGTAACGACTGTTAGTGATGTAATTAATTGAATGAAATAGTAATATTTAACGTTGAAATTTTATTGATAAATTGATAATATATATATGTATCGAATGCAATTGAAATTCGACTGATTTTCAATTAGTTTAGAAAGCAGGTAATAAAATAATAAAAATAATAATTAATTCAGCCGTTTTATTGAGTTTTCTTTTTATGAATTCGGTAGTCTTTGCTGATACAAATCATAGCAATCTTATTGAAAAATATAGTTTTAAAAATCAAGCTTTGACGTATTTGAAAGATAATATTCTAAACCCAATATCTTTGATTAGTGAAGATATTGAGAATAGTAAAATGTTAAAGAACAAAACGATTGTTATTGATCCTGGACACGGTGGTTCAAATCCAGGCGCAACTAAATATGGTATGCGTGAATCTGACAACAACTTATCTGTAGGTATAAAGCTGAAAAAAGTTTTAGAAGATCATGGTGCTAAAGTCGTTATGACAAGAGAGACAGATAAGACTGTTGCAGCTGAGGGGTTAGAATTAAAGCAAGAATTGCAAGCTAGGGTTGATCTTGTAGATATCAATAATGCCGATATCTTCATTAGTCTCCATACGAATGCTAATGAAAATGCTAATGTTCACGGTGCTATGACTTTTTATCATAATGATATATCTGAAAAATTAGCGGATGATATACAAAAAAGTTTGATAAAATTTACTGAAGCAACTGATAAAGGAACTGAAAAAGAAAATTTTTATGTCCTGCGAAATAATAAAGTCCCGGCTATTTTAGTTGAAATGGGATTTATTACAAATAAAATTGAAGCAGATAAATTGAATAGTGATGTATATAGAGATGAATTAGTAAATGGTATTTATGACGGAATAATAAACTATTTTAATGATTAATATATATATCTTTATATTATGTAATAATTCATTAAAAATACAAAAATTAGTTTAAAAAGTATCTTATATGTACAAAAGACGTCCTAACAGGCAGACGATAGAATAAACCTGTTAGGACGTCTTTATTGCTTTTTACCCAAAGTTTTATAGAGATATTAGTTATTATAGTTTACATTCATGACTGAAAATACAAATCCTGTTTTATCAATAAATCTAAAAGTGTATTTTACATTCCCACGAATAGCAGTCCCATTGGCTTTATAAATATCAGTTTCATTATTGAATCCTAATTCCTTTAAAATTTCAACACGTTGATTTACTGGGACATCAGGACTGTATGTATCTATGATAATTCCCATTGCTCCAATTAATTTCATATCATCTTCTTTAGAGTTGCTAGGTTCACCTATGACGCTAATTTTCATTAGTTTATTATCATATTTGTTTATTACACCAATAATGAGTAACTTGTTTGAAAGTTGGTATTCAAAGGTATTTTCAGAGTTTCCAGTTTTTATTTGCGGTTTTTCAATTGTTATACCTATTTTTTTTGTATAATCGTTATTATTATACTTTTCTCTGAATTTTTCCAGCGTCATTCCTAAAGTATTTGCCGACTTAGTAGATATTTGCTGTGTTAATGTTTCATTCGTTGTTTTTTGTGATAATAAATTCCCTCCGAAAGTTGTTAATATAAAAATAATAGCGATAGCGACGATTCCGGTTCCTATCCAAATCTTTCTTTTTTTGGCGGTTGTCTTTCTTAGGCTTTCTGCATCTCCTAAAAAACGGCCACAATAGTTACAGGTTTGTACATTTTCTGGTAAATTAGCATTACAGTACTTACATCTCATTATTTACATCATCCTCAATCTGGTTAATATGAATAAATTATTTTATATTCTATTGTATTATACTAAATATTTGCTATCGTTGCACTTTTTGTTATATTATATTAAATAAATATATAGAATAAAGGTGAATTCATTGATTATTATAAATAAAGCTGTATTACATATTTTAGATTTTAATTCTGGTGTAACTGTGTTTTCGGATAAAGAACTAACTATAGAAAACAGTGTAGAAACTTTTTTATTAAAACATATTGAAAAAGCTTATTATGATCAAAATTTAAAATTGGGGGTTTTTTACGAAGACAGTGTATTTAAAGAAAAATTTAACTCATATATTAATGAAGAATTAAATTTTATTGATTTTTCACGTTATATTGTTGAAGTAATGTATAATACAATTTCAAAATCGGATAAAATGGAATCTACAGATTTACTAGTTTGTGATTTAACTCTTGATGATGAAAGATTTTTTGCTTTATTTAAATGTAATAATAGAATTGGTTTCATACATCAAGTTATTCAAACTGATGAAGGAATAAAAAATGATATTATTAATAATTTTGCAATTATGCCTAACTTAACGCAAAAAATAGATGAGTATGCATTTATTAGTGCTTTATCGCAAACAATAAAGTTTGTTGATAAAAAATCTTCTATTGATGGAGAAGAAGCACACATTATTGCAGATTATATTTTAGAATGTAGTTTTACTGCTTCACCAAAAACTACGATGGAAACAGTGAATTTAATCGCGAAAAAGGTAGCTGAAAACCATGGACGAAATAGTGTAGAAACAATTACAAAAGCAAAAGCTTTTATTGCTGAGAATACACAGGTTTCAGAATATCTTGAACCTATGAATTTAGGAAAACAAATCTTTAGTGATTCCCCAATCATGCAAGAAGAATATTTTAATGAGATAAAAAGTTCAGGATTAGCGGATACAATAAAAATTGACCGTGATTTCGCTTTAAAAAAGACAAAAAGCCATAAGATAAAAACTGATACGGGGATTGAGATTAATATACCTGTCGATTATTTTCAAAATAAAGATTATGTTGAATTTATTAATAATCCTGATGGCACATTATCGATTAATTTAAAAAATATAGGTAAATTAATCAACAAATAAATTTTATATTTATTGTAATTATTAATATTTCGATGTATGCTTAATGGCAGTGATTAATAAAGGTCGGTATCTTTTATTAATCCCCTAAATTATAGTTGTTCTTGTAATTTTAGGTGCCGATTAACGTTATTTTAGGAACGCTTTGATAGGAAAGAATAAGTGAAAAATATCATTTAAATTGAGGTGTGATTTTGTGAATATTCATGGTGATATAGATGGAGTACGTAAAAGCATATTAAAAGATCTAGAAGCCCTTTATGAACTTCAAATTCCAATTGGACAAATACTTACAAATGAATTAGTTACCATTCTTCTAGAATTGACTACGCAAATAAAACGTGAAATTGTAGTATATATCAATAGACGTGGTAAAATTGTACAAGTTGCACTAGGGGATATTCAAACGGTTAAATTGCCAGAGATAGAAGGACGTAAATCTGCTCAAAGACTGAATGGAATTCGGTGTATTCATACTCATCCCACTGGGGAAAGTACGTTAAGCGCGCCTGATCTTTCAGCGTTACGTCGAATGCGTTTTGATATGATGATTGCTGTAGCGGTAAGCGACGATAGGAATGAAAAAGAGCCAATTGCAAGTATTGCATTTTTAACTGGTGAGTATGATGAAAATGATAATTTATTAGTGCAAGAGTTTGGCCCTACAATAATTCCTGAAATTACAAAAATAAATTTATCTTATTTAATTACATTAATAGATAAACAGTTGGGGAATAACAGCAGTACAATGCTGATATTAGTAGATACTGAACGCGTTATTCTAGCTGGATTAGAATATTCAAATAACAAAAGTGGATGGAATATTGATGATTCATTAAAAGAGTTAAAACAATTAGCTGAAACTGCTGGCGCGGAAGTTGTTGATCGTGTGATGCAAAAACGAGACTGTCCAGATAGTGCTTTGTTTTTAGGTAAAGGGAAAATACAAGAACTTTCTTTACTCATTCAAGAACATAATGCAAATTTACTTATTTTTGATGACGAATTGACGCCATCTCAACAAAGAAATATTGAGCAATTGTTAGGTGTTAAAATTTTAGATAGAACTTCTCTTATTCTTGATATATTTGCGCAACGCGCACATTCTCATGAAGGTAAGCTGCAAGTTGAATTAGCACAACTTCGATATCATTTACCTAGAATAGGGGGGCAAGGGTTAATCCTGTCTCGCTTAGGTGGGGGGATAGGAACAAGAGGTCCAGGAGAAACAAAACTTGAAGTAGATAAGCGCAGGATTCGTTCTCGTATTAATGATATAGAAAAACAAATTGAAGCAATTAAAAAACATCGTAATTTACATCGAGAAAATCGCATTGCATCGAAAATTCCAACGGTTGCATTGGTTGGTTATACAAACGCAGGAAAGTCGACATTGCTAAACACGTTGACCTCCGCGGGTGTATTAGCGGAAGATAAACTTTTTGCTACCCTAGACCCAACGACGAGAAAAGTTATATTATCAAATGGTCAAGAGGTTTTAATTACTGATACTGTAGGTTTTATTCAAAAACTTCCTCATCAATTGGTATCAGCTTTTCGTGCTACATTAGAAGAGGTAAAAACTGCAGATTTATTGTTGCATGTTGTTGATATTAGTCATATCAATTACAAGCAACAAATGGAAGCTGTTTTATCTGTTTTAAAAGAATTAGAAGCAGATGATAAACCAATAATTACGTTGTTTAATAAAATAGATAAAATAAACCAAGAAAAAGAATTAGAAGAACGTTTACATTTACCTGAAAGTTTAGGTATTTCAGCAAAACAAAATGTTGGATTGGATTTGTTGTTTAAAAAGATTGAGGGTTTTCTTGCTTTAAAAAACATAGAAGTAGAGCTTTTAATTCCGTATGAAGATAGTGGTATTGTTTCTAATATACATGATGCTGCTAGTATAAATTTTACTGAATATCGTGAGAATGGAACCTTTATAAGAGCATCCGTTCCAGCAGAACAAGTTAATAAATATGCAAAGTTCATAGTAGGAGAGTAATAATAGAATGTATCCTTTTTCAGAAAAAATATTAAAAACTAAACTTTTAGCCTTAGAAGAGTGTAGGAATTTATTTGCTACAATTGATGAAGTTGCAGAAAAAAATACATTTAAGGTACTTAGTTGTATGCGTAAACATAAAATAGCGGACTATCATTTTAATGTTACGTCTGGATATGCATATAATGATGTAGGTAGAGAGAAGTTAGAGGCTCTTTGGGCGGACCTTTGTGGTGCGGAAAAAGCATTAGTTAGAACACAGTTTGTATCTGGCACACACGCGCTAGCAACAGTGCTATTTGGTATTCTTAGACCTGGTGATGAATTACTATCGATTACGGGAGCACCTTACGATACAATGCAAACAGTGATAGGATATAATCATGATACGAATGGTTCTCTAAAAGAGTTTGGTGTACTTTATAACGAAGTTGCAATGCTAAATGATAAAGTTGATTTAGAAAAAGTTGCAAGAGAAATTAAACCTAATACAAAAATGGTATTGATTCAGCGGTCTCGAGGTTATAGTATGCGTTCACCACTAACAATTAATGAGATTAAAACAATTTGTGAATATGTTAAAAGTATTAAAGAAGATTGTATTTGTTTTGTTGATAATTGTTATGGTGAGTTTGTAGATACGTTAGAGCCAATAGCTGTAGGTGCAGATATTATTGCAGGTTCATTGATAAAAAATCCTGGTGGTGGTATTGCGCCAACAGGGGGCTATATTGCTGGTAGAGCGGACTTGGTTGATTTAGCGTCTTATCGTTTAACTGCACCAGGGATTGGTAGTGAGTTGGGAGCTTCGCTCGTAAATAATCGTTTATTGTATCAAGGGGTGTTTATGGCGCCTCATATTGTAGCGCAAGCTTTAAAAGGTGCTGTTTTTGCTTCTGTTTTCTTTTCTAAATTAGGATATTATACATTGCCTAAACCTACAGAATCACGTAGTGATTTAATTCAAGCGATAGAACTAGGTAGTAAAGAGAAAATGGTAGCTTTTTGTCAAGGATTACAAAAATATTCACCAGTAGATTCTCATGTAAAACCAGAACCTTGGGATATGCCGGGGTATAATGATCAAGTAATTATGGCTGCAGGAACCTTTGTTCAAGGGGCTTCTATTGAATTGAGTGCCGATGGTCCAATTCGGGATCCGTACATAGTATATTTACAGGGTGGATTAGTATTTGAACATAATATCATTGGTATTATGGGAGCCGCTCAAGCGATAGAAGATTTAGCCTAGTAGAATTCTGCTGCTGGTATCTGGTATAAAGTAATAATTTAAATTAATGTAAGAACACCTCTTATCGTAAAATTTGTTTTACGATAAGAGGTGTTCTTTATCTTTATAATATAAAAATATAAAAAGATTTAATTATATATACTATGAATACTATCTAATATGTCGAAAAACACCAATGACTTTTCCTAAAATTGATACATTTTTTTCATAAATAGGTTCCATTGTATCATTTTCTGGTTGTAAACGAACGGTATCTTTTTCTTTAAAGAATCTTTTGACTGTAGCAGTTTCATTATTGATTAGAGCCACAATAATATCGTTATTATAAGCAGTATTTTGCTCGCGTACCATAATATAGTCACCGTCAAAAATTCCGGCATTAATCATACTATCACCATCTACTGATAACATAAATACGTTTTCGCGTGTTCCTAATAGTTCTGCAGGAAAAGGATAGACCTCTTCGATATTTTCAGTAGCAAGTATAGGTTTACCTGCCGTAACGCAACCGACAAGTGGAATGGATAACATGCTTTTTTGTAACCAAGGTTTTTCGTCTAATAAATCTATAGCCCGTGGTTTTGTAGGATCCCGCTTAATTAAACCGTATTCTTCTAATTTTGCTAAATGACCATGAACAGTAGAGCTAGATTTAAGTCCAACGGCTTTTCCGATCTCTCGAACAGAAGGCGGGTATCCATTGTTGATTAAGGCTTCCTTTATAAATGAAAATATTTCTTGTTGTCGTCTATTTAATAATGTTTCTTTATCCTCCATTAGTGCACTCTCCTAAATAACTTTTCCTATGTAATATCTTGATATTAGTTTATTATATCAACAATCTATAAATATTTCAAACATTCGTTCTAATTTAATACTTTTTAGAACACAGAAAGATTATATGAGTGTTTAAGGTACTATCTTCAAAAATAGCATTTAGTTCCGATAATGATAAATTATCGGAACTAATATTTTAAGGGATTTTGCAGTATTTTACAAGTTCCTACTATCCCTTTAAATTGTTACTTTTACTTCAAAAATAAAAAAATCCGGCATTGATACATTTTTTCTGTACCAATGCCGGATTTTCGCTTACTTTAGATTATAATTTTGCAATCAATTTTTCAAGCTGTGCCAGTGCTTTTACCCCAAGTGCTGCAACCTGATCATCCAGTTGATCTTCTGCTGCTGTAACTAAGGCGATTAGCAGCTGATCACGTGCTTTAACATAGCTGCTTGTTGTTGTAGCTATCTCAGATTGCTTTTTTGCTACAAATGCTGCTAGGGCTTCATCCATTTGATCTTGAATTTTTTGTTCTTCCGTCATTTCTGCCACTGTAGCCGCTGTTTGGACCGCTGTTGCAACCGTTTCTTTTAATACTTCTGTTGTTTCACTCATTTTTACATCATCCTTCTTTTTATTATTTTTTATTTTATTTACGATATCTTCTAACAACTCTGGCAAATACTTATCAGCTATTTTTAGAAAATATGGCAATAACCATCTTAAAACTGGCCTTATGTATTGCATTGTTATACCTTCTTTTTTATCGTATTTACAATACTTTTTGCAATTGCACTAGCACCTGCTGTATAAGTTGTATCAAGTATTCTAATCCATGCTGATTTTAACCATTGCATAGCTATGCCACCTTTCTGATTTTATCTGTTACATCTATTCCGCCATTTCTTATTGCCCATTTAAATAGCATCAAAGGCGATACCTGATTGACCTGGTATTGGGATAAAACTCTTCTGCCACCAGCCCGCAGTAATTGAGTCCATAATTCTGAGCAATCACATGTACGCATAAAATCTGGTAAATTTATATTTGCTATTTTTCTTAAGAAATACGCCAGACATGATCCAATAGAATAAAATGATCCAACCATCATTCTTGCTTCCTTTTCCAGTGATTTCATATCTGGTATGTCAACTTCGATGAAACGCGCATGCGAGTTATTTGTAATCTGTTACACCACGAGCAATTGCGTGTGCAAGATCAGCTTGGCGATCTGCAAGTAATTGTTCATCAGCAGCATTACTGATAAAAGCAGTTTCGACTAAGCATGAGGTACAATCAGTATGTTTAAGAACATATAATCCAGTATTGTATCTTACGCCCCTGTCAGCCGTGCCTAGTGAATCTACAATTTGTCTTTGAATATAAAAAGCTAATAAGTCACCATCTCCATCAGCAGCATAGCAGAATGTTTCTGTGCCTTTGGCATCTGAATTTGCTGCGGCATTGCAATGAATAGATACAAATAAATCAGCAACGAAGTCATTGCTGGCATTTGTGATATTTGCAAGCTCATTTTCTTGCACAAATAAAACTTCATAGCCAACTGCTTGCAAATCACTACATACAATCTCTGCAATGTTTTTTACTACATCTGCCTCCTGCAAAAAGCTCCCTACTGCTCCACTGTCAAGCCCTGGGCAATGCCCTGCGTTAATACAAATTTTCATTTATAAAATCTCCCTTCAAATTTAATGAAGCAATGCACCATATATGGCAACTGCTGTTGCTGCTAGCCAGGCGATTATGCTAGCAATATTCGTCTGTTTCTTCTCTCGTTCTTCCAGCATTGTTTCTACTCGCGCCAAGCGATCAGATAGATTGTCAATTTTGTTAAAAAGTCTTTGAATTACATCATCACCCATAAAACCTCTCCTTTCTAAAAATCCCTTCATTTATATACATTCTTTGAATTGCAATTTTTAAACATAAAAAATAGAGCTTATTTCAGCTCTTTCTATTCAACAAATTCAATAGTATCTTTTAATGCACTTTTTTGTTTCTTGTCCATTGAATCGATGGCATGTTCTTTATTGTTCAAACTTTTACGGCGACGTTCATTTTCAATACGTTTCGGCGTGATTTTGAGTTTTTGCAGCCGTTTCCTATTTTCTGCTGTCGGATTGTTTATGAACGTATCAATTGCATCCTGTTCATCATTTTTACGTTCATTACGTTCATTATACATAGCATTTTTAAAATCTGTAGTAATGGCTTCATCTGTTGTTCTAAAGCCTATTGCATGTAAAATCCTTTCATAAGCAGAATCATAAGTTGTCCCAACGCGATGACGAGTAGTTCGCGTTTCACCAACAGCGGCTTGTAGCATGTTACCGAGTGCTGGGGAAAAGGCTTTAAGCATTTCTGTTTGCGAACTTCCAAGGATTCTTCCTGTATCTACTCCGCGACCATTATCAAAACCACGAATAAACTCACCACGTAAATCAGGCAAATTAAATGTTGTACTGCCGTCGCCCGCACCAAACATAATTCCTACTGCATCAAATAAATTTGCATAATCTGCTCTTGATACTGCTGAACCATCAGCTTTTAACCAACCACCAGGCGCCGTTTGTCGTGCAAAGTATTGTACATTACCAACAATATTTAATGCATCGATTTTATTCAGCAACTCTTGGTCTGCACTAAACCGTGCGTTTGATTCAGTTTCCTCAGCATTAGTTCTTGCGGCAATTTCAGCTGTTAACTGATCTTGTAAACCTTGATCAGCTTTAGTTCTCGCATCTACCTCATTATTAATAGAACTTTGCAATTTACTATCTCCATCTGTACGATCTACTACTTCTTTATCAAGACTAGACTGTAAAGCTGTATCGCCATCGGTACGTGCTGCAATCTCTTTAGAAATTTGATCTTGTAAATCTTTGTCTGCAACACTTCTAGTATTAGCTTCCGCTTCAAGATTAGCTTGTAGCTGTTTGTCGGCATCGTTTCTTGCAGTAGCTTCGGTCGTAACTTGATCTTGAAAGTCACCAATCATAGGAATAACATTCGTATCAAATTTTCCGTCATTCCCTAGTTCGACTAATTTGCCAATATCCTCCTTTCCTTTTGATACAACAATGACTTCCTCTGGACAAAAAACTGTTCTTGACATGTAGATTTCCTCCTAAAATTTTATTAAAAACCGACATATCCAAAAGACCTCTTATTCAATTGTGCTTCTTGTCTTGTATATCAGCTCTCACTTATATACATTCTTTGAGCTACGATTTTTAAACACATAACGACAAAAAATTAATAAAAATGTAAAAATATATTACTTTATGTCCTAATTCCTATTTCTCATTAAACCTACTAATCACCCATACAGGCAAATAGCAATCTAACTCCTTTTTAAACAGCAAGTACAAGTTCAAGCTTAACCACTTACCACTAAAGAAGAACATCGGATTTATATAATACTGCACTTGTACATCATTACCGATCTTCACATCAGCTCTAGCAATGATCTTACGCGCAATCATATTCCTCATGAACGTTTTAACCTGCCTATCAGACATACATAAATACTTTCCTATATGCTCAATCTGCATAGCCTTCATCACATTACCACTACGATACATAATCATATTGCTATTCAGCCTATACAGCTTTGCAACTTCATAATCTTTTAAATCATTCGGCAGGTCCATACTTTCAAATGATTTTGTTGCAGCTTTATTCCGCCAAAACAAATAACCCTTTTCATCATTTATGCTGTATTCATTTCTACTAATTATTTGACCAGTAACACTATCAACTGATCGTGTAATATGTTTAATTTCACTCATATAAACTCACCGACTTTCAGTGGTAAAATGACAATATCTTTGTAAACAACAAAATGCCTACACAGCCTTATTTTATAAGACCTTATAGACATTTTAACCTTTATTTTTGATACGACTTCTATATTAATAATATATATATCGTATCAAGTCATCTTTAACATCTGTAATTATTTCCCAATCAAAAAAACAATACACTACGCAAGTAGCAGGAGGTAAACTATTCACGTAGCATTGCCCTATAAAATAGAAAAGCACACGACTCATAAAATCATGTGCTTTTCCTGTAAATTGTTTAGGCGCATTATTTAATTTTTCTTATTATAGCATGTAAAAACGCCCTGTAATTACTGAAATAAAATGATAATAATTCTCATTTTGCTCTGAGCTTAATTTTTCTTTTTAAATAACTTTTATGTGATATGCATTTTATACGCTCAGGATGATTTAAAGCCCATTCGCGTGTACGATCAAGTAATTTTTGACGTTTAACAGGATCGCTATATGCACGTTTAAGTGATTCGCGCGTCTGTTCGTTAGATTTGTCTACAGCACATTTTTTACAATATTTTTGTCGTCCTGCGTTTACAGTGTACTCTTTGCCGCATATAACACATTTATCAATTGTACCTAATTTTCTTGCGGTTCCTTCTACTTTTCGTCGATACTTTTCCCGATCGTTTTCTTTAATTTTTTCCGCTCGACATTTTGCGCAATATTTAGTCAGCGGTTGTCCAATAATTTCTATTCCACAAATTACACATTTTTTAATCATGAATATCTTCTCCTTATTTTTCATCTATCGCCGTCCTTAACTTGAATAAAGCGTACCATATCAAAATTTTAATCTCAACATCATTTTTTTAATAATATTATATATATTATTAAAATGGTATCATTAAATATAGCCCAACTGCACAGAGCCCTGCGCATTGGTTTGCTTTTTTTACATACATAAAACACGTCGTCTGACTAATCCCTACTGACATTGATATTTCTCTGTAGTCTTGATCTTGCTTGTACTTCCTAGTAATAACATCACACGTAATTTTCCCAGTCTTTTTATTTTCAAAATATTTGTATGTACAATCAACAACTCTAAGCCATTTCTCAGGCTCTTTTATCGTCATTGTTTCAAACTTACCATCAACTCACTTTTCTCAATGCTTATCTAAAAGCATACCAATCATTTTTGTATGCACACAGGAAAACGGTACCCCTCTTATAACAAAGGATATGCGATATTTCGGTATGTACTGTAGAAAGATTCTTCAATCAGATAAAAGCTTTCATAGTTTTCGCCATACACATACAACCGCGTTGTTAGAAAACGGTGCTACACTAGAATATGTGTCTAAACGGTTAGGACATTCAAGCCTATCCATAACAGCAGATACTTGTATCCATATCACAGAGAGAATGAATAGCCAAGCCATTAGTATTTTAAGTAATGCTTTAGTAAAGTAAGCCTCTTTCCCACATTTCTACCGCTCGTGGGAAAGAGGTGGGAATATAAAAAATAAAATACCGTTTACCCCCTATCTTTAAAGGGCTGAACGGTATTTTTGATTATAACTATAAATTATCGAAACTAATATTTGCGAAAATTTTGCAGTAGTCTCCAACCCAATATTAATGCTTAAAGTTACTATTTTATTTATTCTAAGATATTTACATTGAAAACTTAGAATAAATAAAATAGTAACCCTTATAGTTTTAAAAATCATAAGGGTTGTACTATGTTTATTGTATTTTATTGTGGCGTTTGTTCGGTTTCAATAAGTACTTTATGGGATAAATTAACACGACCTTGACGATCAATTTCCATAACTTTAACCTTTAAAGAGTCGCCAACTTGAACAACATCTTCTACTTTTTCAACTCTTTCGTTAGCTAGCTGAGAGATATGAACGAGTCCTTCTTTGCCTGGTAAAAGTTCTACAAAAGCTCCGAAGTTCATAATGCGAGTTACTTTACCATCGTATATTACACCAACTTCGACTTCTCGAACAATATTTTCAATAATTTCGATAGCTTTTTGGCCTGCGACAACATCTACTGCTGAAATAAATATTTTACCATCGTCTTCAATGTCGATGCTTACACCGGTTTCATCAATGATTTTCTTGATCATTTTACCGCCAGGTCCGATAACATCTCTGATTTTATCTGGATTAATTGTCATTGTAATAACACGAGGAGCATACGGTGAAAGTTCAGTATTTGGTACTGAAATTACTTCAAGCATTTTATCTAAAATATGAGCACGACCGCGTTTTGCTTGTGCTAAAGCAGTTGCTAAAATTTCTTTTGTTAAACCGGCAATTTTTATATCCATTTGAATTGCCGTAATACCTTCTGTAGTGCCAGCAACTTTGAAGTCCATATCACCTAAAGCATCTTCCATGCCTTGGATATCAGTTAAAATAGTATAATTTTCACCATCTTTAACTAGTCCCATTGCTACGCCTGATACAGGGCGTTTAATTGGAACACCAGCATTCATAAGTGATAAAGTACTACCACAAACACTTCCCATTGAGCTGGAGCCATTAGATTCTAATACCTCCGATACTAAGCGAAGCGTATAAGGAAAATCGCTCGCACTTGGGATAACAGGAACCAACGCGCGTTCTGCTAATGCACCATGACCAATTTCACGTCGACCTGGGCCTCTGGAAGGTTTTGTCTCTCCCACGCTGTATGCAGGAAAATTATAGTGATGCATATAACGTTTTGATTCTTCTACACCTAGACCATCGATAATTTGTTCATCCCCGAGAGCGCCTAATGTGGTAAGCGTAAGTACTTGCGTTTGTCCACGAGTAAACAAACCAGACCCATGTGGGCGCGCTAGTAAACCGACTTCACAACTGATCGGACGTACTTCTTCAATATCGCGACCATCGGGACGAATTTTTTCAATGGTTATCATTTTACGAACACTTTCTTTGACAATCTTTTGCAAAACATATTGAATATATTTAGTATCCTCAGGGAATTGTTCAAAAAAATGTTCTAATGCTTCGGCTTTAATTTCGTTAATGTTTGCTTCACGTGATAATTTATCGCTATTTCTAACAGCTGTATTCAATTTATCAGTTGCATATTCTCGAACTAAAGTATCAATTTCTTCTGGAACTTTAAATAATTTAACAACGCGTTTTTCTTTACCGATTTCAGTCATGATTTTTTGTTGGAATTCAACTATTTGTTTAATCGCTTCATGACCAAACATAATTGCGTCTAACATCACTTGTTCTGACAATTCATTAGCGCCAGCTTCCACCATCATAACGGCATCGTGTGAGCCAGCTACGATTAAACTTAATTCACTTTCTTTTTGTTGTTCTACTGTTGGGTTTATTACAAAGTTGTTATTTATCAAACCAACTTTTACTCCTGCTATTGGACCGTTGAAAGGAATATCTGAAATACATAATGCACAAGAAGCACCAATCATCGCTGTAACATCAGGTGCATTGTCTTGTTCCACGGACATCACAGTTGCCACGATTTGTACATCATTTCTAAAACCGTCAGCAAATAGTGGACGAATTGGTCTATCGATTAAACGACTTGCCAATATTGATGATTCACTTGGGCGTCCTTCTCTTTTTATAAAACCACCTGGAATTTTACCTACAGCATATAATTTTTCCTCATAATCGACTGTTAATGGGAAAAAATCAATACCTTCTCTAGGTTCGGCAGAAGCAGTTGCCGTTACTAATACAGCAGTATCGCCGTAACGTACTAAGACAGCTCCATTTGCTTGTTTTGCCATCTTACCTGATTCGATTATTAATTTTCTGTTACCTAATTGCATCTCAAAACTATGCATACATTTTCCTCCTAAATATATCCTATCATTCTTTGTCTTAAGTTATCTTCGACATTTTTTTTAGGATTCCCTTTTTTAAATTAAATTAACCCAAAAATAAATAAAAAAGCGGGAAAATTCCCGCTTTCTCTACTATTTACGAAGATTTAATTTTGCAATGATTGTACGATAACGTTCGATATCATTAGTATGAAGATAATTTAATAATCTTCTACGATGTCCAACCATTTTTAAAAGACCACGACGTGAATGATGATCTTTCTTGTGTTCTTTCAAATGTTCAGTTAAATAAATAATACGTGCAGTTAAAATTGCGATTTGCACTTCTGGTGATCCAGTATCACCTTCGTGTACACGATATTGTTCAATTACTTGTTGTTTTTGTTCAGCTGTTAACATATAAAAATACCTCCTAATTTTTAATCACCACTAGCCAAGAAATCGTCGGAGAATCGCTATCTCCTAGCTATGGTTTAGATATTATTAAATTAATATCCTAGTTATTATAATACAATTAAGATAAAAAGTAAACTAAAATTTTTCTAAAGCCACTGTGATATCTGCTGTTATTTGTTTTATTAACTCATCTGCATTAGAAAAACGCTTTTCACCACGGATTTTATCTATAAATTCTATCTCTATAATTTCATTATAAATATTTAAGTTAAAATCTAATATATGAACTTCAATATGACGTATTAAACCTTGAAATGTTGGATTCGTACCGATGTTTGCGATTGCATGATAAGTATTATTCTCAAAAATTACATTTACTGCATAAACGCCATTAGAAGGAATTGCACGTCCTTTTTTTATTTCCATATTAGCGGTAGGAAAGCCTAACAATCTACCACGTTGATCGCCGCCAATAACTCTACCTTGTATTTTGAAATTTTTTCCCAATAATTTATTGGCGGCCTTAATATCGCCTTTTAGTATTAAATTTCTAATTAATGTGCTACTCACTAACTTATTGTCAATATAAACTACCGGATGAATTTCCGCTTTAAATCCAAAGCGTTCTCCCAGTTGTATTAGTAGATCTGGAGTTCCTCGTCCCTTATAACCAAATGAATAATTCGGTCCAACCACTATGTACTTAGGATTTAAATTATCTTGTAAAATTTCTAAAAATTCTATAGGGGATAATTTTAAAAAATCAGTAGTAAAAGGGATATTTAATAAAACATCAACACCTAGTTCTTTCATTAAACTTTCTTTATAAGCATTGTCTCCTATGGCTAATGGACAATTTTTAGGAGATATAACGCCTAAGGGATGATTACTAAATGTAAAAACAACACATGTACCGAAAATTTCTTTAGATAAAGCAATTGCTTTGTTTATAATATTCTGATGTCCAAGGTGTACACCGTCAAAAGTGCCTAATGCAACTACTATATTAGAATACTCTTTAGTTAAATTAGGAATTGTTGAAAAAATTCGCATGGGTAATCTAGCTCCCTTAAAATGATAGACTACAAAACTTTATCATAATATTACTATCGAGTTATAACTTTAATTGGTGTAATTAAAACTTTATTAATGTCAAATTCACCAATTCCAATAAAGTCATTATCATTTTCATATATGCGCACTAAAGAATTTTGAATATCTGTATTTTTCATAATTATTTTTTGACCTTGTTTAAAAGCTTGTGCCAGATTGCTTGATAAAAAGACAGCTGGCATATGTTCTAATACAACATCAATATTTTGTAAAACATCTAGTGGGTATTTTGTGATTTCTTCAAGAGTAAAAGCTTGATCTAATTTAAATCCACCAACCCTAGTTCGAATTAAGAAAGACATCACACTAGGAATATTCAATTTAACACCAATATCTAGACATAATGTTCTAATATAGGTTCCTTTAGAACATTCTACGTCAAATAAAAAATGATCTAATGAATTTTTTATTAAAGAAATTTTTTTTATTGTTACAGCTCTCGGTGACCGCTCAATTGAGATGCCTTTTCTTGCTAAGTCATACAATTTTGTTCCATTGATTTTTATGGCAGAATGCATAGGTGGGATTTGTTGAATTTCACCTATAAAAGAATCTAAAACATTGGTAATAACATTAAACTCGGGAGTAATAAAATCTTCAATGCCTTTTATTATATTACCAGTGGTATCACCTGAATCAGTTGAATATCCAAGAGTTAGTTCAGCACGATAGCCCTTATCAGCATCTGTCATATATTCAATCAATCGTGTTGCTTTGCCTACAGCAATAGGAAGTACCCCGGCGGCAGAGGGATCTAATGTTCCTGCATGACCAACTTTTTTTATTTGATAAGTTCGACGAATAAAGGAAACAACATCATGTGAGCTCATCCCAGGAGGTTTTAAAACATTGATAAAGCCATTAATCATTATTAAAAGCTCCCATAAGACTACTTGCTGCATTGATAATTGTTTTTTTGCTATCAACTAATGATTGATGTATTGTACAGCCAGCCGCTTTCCTGTGGCCACCACCACCAAAAGAGGTGGCAATTTTACTTACATCTATAGTTTTTGATCTCATACTAACTCTACAAGAAGAATCATCAACATATTTTATCATAATAGCTAATTCTACCCCATCAATTACCCGTGGAAAATCAATGAAACCTTCTGTGCTATCACAAAGTTCTAAAATATCTTGCGTAATACAAATGCACGCGATCATATTATTTTCGAATAATTCCAAAGTTTCTAGTACTTTGGGTAAAGCGCGAATACTACTCAAAGGTTTTTTTTCCAGCTCTTCGGAAATGAAATTAGGTTTTACACCATAATGAATTAATTCAGCTGCAATTTTCATTGTGGTTTCAGATGTGTTTGAGTATTTAAAAAAGCCACTATCCGTAGCAATTGCAGTATATAAAGACTTTGCAATTGCTACAGTAATTTGAGCATCCATCAATTTAAGTAGCTGGAATATAATTTCTCCAGTAGCAGCCACATTACTATCCAAATATAGGTAATCAGCGAATTCGTTATTAGAAATATGATGATCAATATTTAAAACCGGGGCTGAGGTTAGCTCTCTAACTCGACCGACACGTTCAAGATCACTAGAATCTAAAACGATTAATAAATCTGAATCAATTTTATTTTCAGTTGGCAGTGCTATCATTTCCATAGTATCCAAAAATCTAAAAGTAGATGGAATCTCGTCGTCAATTAAGCACGTAACATTTTTACCAATACTAATTAAATAATTACTTAAAGCTAAAACTGATCCTAATGCATCACCATCAGGATTAACATGAGCTGTTACAATAAAGTTATTATGTTTTTTTAGTAACTCAGCTATTTGTTCTAGAGTAATTTTCATAGTATTACTTAGCCTCATCATCTTTGATTTTTGATAATAATTCTTGGATATGTACACTATAATCCAATGATTTATCTAATTGAAACGATAATTCAGGTGTACATCTAAGACGAATTCGTTTACCAATTTCACGACGAATATAACCTAATGCTTTTTGTAATCCGTCCCAACAATCTTTTATTTGGTCTTCAGATCCCATTAAACTAACATAGATTTTAGCACTTCGTAGATCACCTGTTACATCAACTTGTGTTACCGTGACAAAACCAATTCGGGGATCTTTTAATTCTTTTAATATAATTTGACTAACTTCTTGTTTTATAAGTTCTTGAACTTTCTCAATACGAAGTTGCCCCATAGTATATCCTCCGTTCATTAATTACCAATCTTAATTTGCTCCATAGTATAGGCTTCGATAATATCGCCTTCTTTTATATCGCGATATTTATCAATCGTAATCCCACATTCGTAACCAGCTGCGACTTCTTTTACATCATCTTTAAAACGTCTTAAAGATTCTATAACGCCTTCATATACTACAATGTCATCACGAATGATTCTAATGCTAGAATTATTCGTAACTTTTCCTTCTAATACATAGGAACCTGCCACTAATGCTTTTGAGAAATTCATGACCTGTCTTATTTCTACTTTACCCTGAATTACTTCTTTGTATTGAGGGGCAAGCATACCAGTCATCGCTGCTTCAACATCATTAATAGCTTCATAAATAACACGATATGTTCTAATATCAATGCTTTCGGTATCAGCTAATTTACGTGCATTCGCATCAGGACGTACATTAAATGCAATAATTAAAGCGTTAGCAGCTGTTGCAAGCATTACATCAGATTCGTTAACTGCACCGACACCAGAATGTATGATACTAACTCTAACTTCTTCATTGGTATTTAAAGCTAATAAAGAACTTTTTAAAGCTTCAACTGAACCTTGTACATCTGCTTTAATAAGAATATTTAAATCTTTTATATTACCATCTTGAATCTGTTGGAACAGATCATCAAGAGAAACTTTTTGTGAATGCATTAAATCATCACTACGTTTTTTTGCAATACGCTTTTCAGCAATTGAACGTGCTTGTTTCTCATCAAGTGCAGCTAAAATATCTCCAGCTGCAGGTACATCAGCTAAACCGAGTACTTCTACAGGAGTTGATGGACCTGATTTTTTCACTTTTTCGCCACGATCATTTATCATTGCCCTTACTTTACCATAAGCAGTACCAGCAATAATAGAATCTCCTACGTGAAGCGTACCTGTTTGAACTAGTACTGTAGCAACTGGACCCCGACCTTTATCTAATTGTGCTTCAATAATAATCCCTTGAGCAGCTCTGTTAGGGTTTGCTTTTAATTCTTGCATTTCAGCAACTAACAATACCATTTCTAATAAATCTTTAATTCCTGTTTGTTGGCGGGCTGATACAGGAACCATAATCGTAGTACCACCCCAATCTTCGGGAATCAAACCATGTTCTGATAATTGTTGTTTAACATGATCAGGGTTTGCACCAGGGCGGTCCATTTTATTTATCGCAACAATAATAGGAACGTCTGCTGACTTAGCATGATTAATCGCTTCAATAGTCTGAGGCATAACACCATCATCGGCAGCAACAACTAAAATGGCAATGTCTGTTACCTGAGCTCCACGCGCACGCATTGCGGTAAAAGCTTCATGACCTGGGGTATCAAGAAATACAATTTTTTTATTTTGACAAACTACTTGATATGCACCAATATGTTGAGTAATACCACCAGCTTCTTTTGCCGTTACTTGAGTTTTGCGAATAACATCTAATAAAGAAGTTTTACCGTGGTCAACATGGCCCATTACTGTCACTACTGGTGGACGTAAGACTAGTGTTGCAGGATCATCAATTATTTCTGGAATTTCAGTAGGATCTTCCTCTGGTGGTAATTCTTCTACAGTTACGTCAAATTCACCAGCAATAAGTGTTGCTGTATCAAGATCAATTTCTTGGTTAATTGTTGCCATAATGCCTAGCATCATTAACTTTTTGATAATATCTGTAACTTCACGTCCCATTTTAACGGAAAGATCTTTTACTGTGATCGAGTCACCTAATTTAATTACTTTGGGTTTTTCTACTTCTGGTTTAGCCGCCTTAGCTGGAGTTTGATAATTTTTATTTTGATGGTTCTTATTCTTCTGATTGGATCTATTTTGGCCGAAAGCAGGTTTTCTATTGTTGTTAAAGTTATTATTGCGATTATTTTGCATTGCTGGTTTATTACTTGAATTTCCGGAATTCATAGTATTAGATTTTTGCTGTGTATTAGATGCATTGTTATTATGAGTTACAGCAGGTTTTACTGTGGGTTGCTTTTTATCATTGATATTATAATGATTAAATCTAGTATCATTTTGCTTATTTACATGTTTAGTCGTAGATTGATTTATTTGATGAACACTGCTATTATTTTCCACTTGCTTTGGAGCAACATTTTCAGTACTTTTTTTTGATGAAAATGTCTTTACAATGATTGCTTTTTCAGTATCGCCAACACTACTCATATGATTCTTAGCTACATCATTATTATTACGGGCTAAAATATCTAATATAACTTTACTCGTAGTATTAAATTCTTTTGCTAATTCATATATTCTATATTTGGACATTGATCCACCCCCATTTATTTCTTGTCATCAACATTTATTAGTTTTAATAAATGTTCTATAAAACCAGTATCATTAAGAGCTATAGCCGCACGATAATCTTTTCCTATGCAACGTCCTAGAGTTTGTTTTGATAAAACATAGTGTAAGGTAATATTATAAAATTGTGCCATATCAGAGAAATTTTTCTTTGTTCCATCTGATGAATCTTGTGCTAATAATATAAGTTTTACCTTGCCTGCACGTACCGCTTTTTCTACAGGAAACTCTCCAGAAATTATTTTTCCTGCACGTTGTGCTAATCCAAGTAAATTAAGTATCTTTTGATCTACTAAATCACTCATCTTGAAACACTTTTGAACGTAATTCTTCATAAATTTTTGAATCTAAAGAACTTTTAAAGGAGCGTTCAAACTGTTTTTCTTTAAAAGCTTTAGAAAAACAATCTTTATTTCGACAAACGTATGCGCCACGACCAGCCTTTTTTCCCGTTTCGTCTAGTAAATATTCACCTTCTGGAGTTCGTACTACTCGTACTAATTCACGCTTATTACGCATTTCTTTACAACCAACACACATACGCTGTGGTGTCTTTTTCTGCGTTGCCATATTACTCCTCCACTGTTGCCAATGAATCTTCTGCTTGCATGGCTTGAGATTCACTTTTAATATCAATTTTCCAACCAGTTAACTTTGCAGCTAGTCGAGCATTTTGACCTTCTTTACCAATTGCTAAAGATAATTGATAATCAGGAACAATTACTTTTGATACTTTTTCAATTTCATTTACTTCTACTGATACAACTTTTGCAGGACTTAAAGAATTAGCAATATACTTAATTGGATCAACGTTCCATTTTACGATATCAATTTTTTCACCCTTTAATTCATTTACAATTGTTTGTACACGCATACCCTTATGGCCAACGCAAGAACCAACTGGATCAACGTCTTCATCTCTTGAAAATACTGCTATTTTAGAACGCATACCAGGTTCACGAGCTACTGATTTTATTTCTACAATTCCATCATGAATTTCAGGAACCTCTAGCTCAAATAAACGTTTTAATAAACCAGGATGTGTACGTGATACTAAAATTTGAGGACCTTTTGTTGTTTTCTTTACTTCAATTATATAGCTTTTAACTCTATCACCATGTTTATATTGTTCAAATGGAATCTGCTCAGAAGGTGCTAAAATAGCTTCTGCTTTTCCTAAATCAATAAAAACGTTTTTTTGTTCAATACGCTGTACAATCCCGGTTAAAATGTCACTTTCTCTATTAGAAAATTCTTCATATATGATACCACGTTCAGCCTCACGAATTCGTTGGACGACAACTTGTTTTGCCGTCTGTGCAGCGATACGACCAAAGTTTCTTGGTGTAACTTCAATTTCAATAATATCGTCAATTTCGTAATCAGAATTAATTTTCTTTGCTTCTGCTAAATCCATTTCTATGATTTCATTTTCGACAATCTCTACAATGTTTTTACGAGCATAAACGTGAATATCTCCAGTTACTCTATCTAATGAAACTCGTACATTTTGAGCAGCACTAAAATTTCTCTTATATGCAGATATTAGAGCAGCCTCGATTGCATCAAATAATATTTCAGGTGCGATACCTTTTTCCTTGCCTAGCTGTTCAAATGCTTGCATGAACTCTGCGTTCATTTAAATCCCCCTTATTCAATTTTTATTTTTAAAATTCAAGATGTAGTTTAACTTTAGCAATGTTTTCGCGTAAAATACTTCTATTATCTAATTCAAGTGTAGTATCAGTAAAGTTTACCAACTTGCCTACGAGCAATTTACTACCATCAATAGGTGCATATGTAGACAATTCAACGGAATCACCCAAATGACGTTTCAAGTCTTTATCTTTTTTTAATACACGATCTAATCCGGGTGAAGAAACTTCCAAATAATAATTATCCTGTATTGGATCAAGCTCATCTAATTTTTCTTCTAATTGTTCACTTATCAATTGACAATCTTCAATATCAATTCCACCTGATTTATCGATAAAAACTCGTAAATACCATTCACGTTCTTTTACATATTCAACTTCAATTAATTCAATTTCAGTACCTTGTAAAATTGGAGCCAGTAATTCTTCAACTAAAATTTCAATACGATTAGACATAAAAACACCTCCTATATATACGTTATTTTTTCAAATAATATGTATACTTATACTCTATAAAATATATTTATAGAAATAAGATTAAAGAGTGGGTTCGCACCCACTCTTTTAAAACATCAATAATTTGCAATAACATAATTATAACACTACTATATAGTATTGACAACCTTTAATG